>Ga0126342_10005671_pt1 | contig 21893 bp, 20 predicted proteins | sample Cyp1metagenome_FD_92528 | JGI IMG/M metagenome (GOLD analysis project Ga0126342, IMG submission 92528) | Coral microbial communities from Lord Howe Island, Old Settlement Bay, Australia - Cyphastrea 1 metagenome | ecosystem: Host-associated > Invertebrates > Cnidaria > Coral ... | reverse complement strand
GGACATTTGAAGAGGATCTGCAAAGATGCATTTCGCCTGGCAGGCGCAGTACAAGAGACATGTTCATCAGAGATGTTAGGAGGTCAGGGCGCTGATTTCCTGAGAGGGGTTGCATTTTGGAGCTTCAGATATGTCGATTTCCTAAGATGATTTTGCGTGACAGGTGCAGCACTTCGTATGACCTGGCATCTATTTTTCATGGCAGGCGCAGTACTTTCGACAGGTGGAGTGGAAAAATCGCTAAACGCATTGGTACGAGGCCGTCAGCGCTGCACTCAACTTTCCATTTTTGAAGGAAGTCTCGCAGAATTGCTTCGTTTTTGATGGTGTCAAGTTCCAAAAATGAGGAAGTCTCGCCGAATTGCTTTGTTTTTGATGTTGTCAAGTTCAAAACTGAGGAAGTCTCGCAGAAAAGCTTGGTTTTCAAGCTTGCAAATAAACAGATAGATAGACAAACAGACAGACCGACAGAGAGATAGAAAAAGAGAGAGAGAGAGAGATAGATAGATAGATAGATAGCTAGATAGCTAGATAGCTAGATAGTTAGATTGTTAGATAGGTAGATAGCTAGATGGGATAGCTAGATAGCTAGATAGCTAGATAGCTAGATAGCTAGATAGCTAGATAGCTAGACAGATAGATAGATAGATAGATAGATAGATCGGATCAAAGATAGATAGGTCGGTAGGTAGGTAGATAGTGAGAGAAAGAGAAAGAAAGAGAGAGAAAGAGAGGAGACCTCAACCACCTGTCGGTCCATCAGTGGCTTCCCTCTGCCATCCGTGGCTCACAACAACCAACCTCTCCTATAGGTTTCCTATTTTTGAAACTTCCGCCACCGCCTTGTGCGGTACTACTGGTACACACACTTCCTACAATGTTGGGCGCCAAACGATAGCTAAGTTCTTGAACATATCTCCAATTATGTTTTTTGGTACTTATGAGGTATTATATCATAGTGTACGTTTTGTTCACCAACATAGCTATCATGTGTAAGTAAACCAATTCGGTCATTAGCAATAAGTAACTTGGCTAATATTAATATGACTATTGGATATAGTAGATATAACTATAATTATATATATACAGTACTGGGGTTCACAAACCAAATTATAACTTATGGTTTATGGTACTTAGTTTGTTTATAACCCCCATGAAAACTATAGTTCTAAGTACCATAATTGTGGTAATCAAGTTTGCTCATAACTCCAATTGGGGTGACTTTATAATATTTTAATTTATTATTACTACAACTTTGTGGCAATAAGAATATTCTATATTTACAATTGCTATAACTATAAAAACTATGGTGTTCCTAAGGGTGTTCCTATGGTTTTCCAATGGTTTTCCTTTGGTTTATGGTACTTGTGACAAAAAATCCCATTAATATAATATACTCAGAATAACTATAGTACCATAATAACTGTCATTATCATTAATAATAGTATTATAGTAACATTAAAACACATATATAGAAAAAACATTAGTACTTTCCTTAGTACCATAACAACATGAACTAATACTGTCATTTATAGTAACTATATTACCATATAATAGCTATTTATAACATCCGTGGGCTATTCATCAACCTTCACTCTCCAGGAAGACTTGACACCGTCCTCGCCCTCGCCTCACCTAGGTCCGGCCGCTTCAGCCATGGCTAGCGCGGATTGTTTCATGGGATTTACATGAGATTTAATGGACATTTCATGAACTTTACATTATATATATATATTATATATATATATATTCATTATATTATTTTTATATTTATATTATATTATTTATTAATTGTATATATATATATATATTTATATTTTATACATTATATGTATTATATGTATATATTATATATATATATATTATGATAAATATTTTATATATTATTTATATTAATAAAATTTATATATTATATATTTAATATTATTTATATCATTAAATATACTATATATAAGATTTTCCTGGGAATCATAAAGATGAACCTGATGGGATTGAATGAGAATCATTAAAGAAAACTCAGCTTCCGAAATGGAAAATCTCAGCATTGAAACCATAGGTAAATCATTGAACTAACTGGTTCATGATTTTTCCATGTACCAAAAGAACCCGTGAAAATTCACTACGAGTCGACTTGTTCATCGGGAGTTAGGCATCTCAACACTTGCAGATGCTGTTAGCGGATTTAAAAGGATTTATGTGTTTTTCATCCATCAATCTTGGCAGATCATGGCCGTTTATCATGATCCAATTATATGTGGAGATGACCACAGATAAATAATTATAAATGATAAACTAGATCCACTTTTATCATTACCCAATTAGAATTTTTTGTTCATTCTCCAAAGAGATGCATTATCTCAGCTGCGCAGGTGATCCGGGAGACGTGCCACCTACGCTCCTGGTGAAGGTGCCTTAAGTTGTTGTTTCGGCTGCGGGTGAAACTCCCAAAAGAGTGTTTGTGTAGACACACATAGTAAAATTTGGTTGGGGAGGGGCTAACTACTTCTACTACTACTACTACAACTACTACAACTACCACTACTACTACTACTACTACCACCACTACCCCCCCCCCACCCACCCACAAGGGGGGGCGGAGAACATAGCTCCCGTATACCCATACCCATTGAGGGGGGGGCCAGGGAGGGCTGCATCATATATAGTCTATCATATAGTTGTCCTTATTGAACATCATTCCAGCTAGTGGTTTAGCATTAATTCATGATGTTCCCTACTCAAATGGCCATTTGGGTGTATTTTATAAATATATACATATATATATATCTATACCATTTTGGTGTTTTTATGATTTTGACCCGTAGCCGCGTAGCCATGTCGTAGGTATAACCAATGACAATATGTGTACAAACGCCAGCAACAATGGGGGGTATGCTCCTTCGATTTGGTTGCAACCAAGCATGTTTTCCCTGTCATTTTGATTCATTCAAACAGTCTTGCTTGGTAAGCTAGCCACTTTTTGGGGATTCCTGCTTGAACATTGGGTTTAGTGCTGCTTTTGTTGTTTTAGCGTTTAATTAGGTGGGAAGTCCAAGTTTATGATTGTATATATATATATACAGATTATACAGTACATTAATACATATCTAAATTACGTTTTGTGGTTATGATTGGCTCTTACTGCATGACCCAAATTGAGGTGCTGTACCATATGTTCAGTAAGTTTTTGGCGATGTTTTCTCAAAGTTATTGGGCCTTTTATGGATCTGAACAGATATCTCAAGTACCTCTCATTGAGTTGCCCTTTAGTAGTCAAAGGTGGTAATGGGAAATTTGCTGACTAATACATTCGCTGACTAAAACATGAATGCTTATAGCTTGGAAAATCATTTATAAATGGGAATTATCCATTGCCATGTTTGACTACAAGAGTGAACATGTTATATTGATGAACATCCCACTGATTGAGTGATTGTTTCTGTGTGGTCCACTCATAGACTAGATACCTCTTCTGGTGGAAGTTTTCGGCAGATGGGGACCACTTGGAGCGTAGCTAGTAATACAGTAAGTCCACTAACCTCACTAAGTGGGGTTATCCCATCTAAACATGGGTTGTACATATGTTAGGAACCACTAAGTGGGATGATCTCCAACCAGGAACGAAGCTGCGTAGTTGACCAGATATCACAAATCGGTGACGCTCGGTGAAAGCCATACTCCGCTCGAGACCATCGCGGAGCAGGACCTGGTCATGGACATGGAGAAGATTCGCCAACCTCAACATATGGAGGTTTCCTGAAATGGGGGTACCCTTAAATTTCACCCATTTTTCAAAAGATTTTCCATTGTAAACCATCCAGCTATTGGGATCCCCCATTGATGGAAACCTCCACAAAAGAGAAAGCCAGTTTCATGAAGTTTCCAAGACGAGCGGAAACACAAAACAGCATGTTTTTTTTTGTGAGACTGAGAATTTTCCAGAATCGACTTTATTGAATCCATGATACAGTTACTGGCTTTCCCTTTTTGTGGAGCTTTCCATCAATGGGGGATCCCAATAGCTGGATGGTTTACAATAGAAAATCCTATTAAAAATGGATGAAAATTAAGGCTACCCCCATTTCAGGAAACCTCCTTTATAAACTTATCCTGTAGGATATGCTACTTAAAAGATCTTATTTCTTTGGATTCTTCCACCAAAGCCGACCAAACCCGCCATATATTTTACGTCCATTGACCCCTATTACGGCAGCCAACATCCAAGGTTTTCCGCTCGATTCTCCTCATTTATGCAGCTAACCCCCCAAAGCTGACCCCCACTAGTATGTATATATATATATATAGATAGATAGATAGATAGATAGATAGATAGATAGGATTATATAGGCTTATATTATCTTATATAAACTTATATAGGTGTTTATTAAGGATTTATCAACCGCCAAGGAACGCTTTTTGAAGAAGGGCTGTGCTTATGTGGGTTACCTTCGGGCAGGAGTGGCTGACTACCCATGAACGAATCTACTTGGTGGCTCAAATTTCACAAATCGTAAGTTGTTTTCTTCACCCCAGTTTTTTGATGAACCCTACTTACTTGTGGTTATAATCCACTTCTTGGTTTATATATGGTTATATATGTTCATCAAATCCCATTAAATCAACATGTTTCATCATTGTTCCCCAAAACGACTTGTGTTTTAGCTGGTTGAATCCCACTTTTGGCGGGCCCATCTCAGCCATCTCGGCCATTGATCCCCAGCGAGCCGCTCCGAGCCGCTCGCTACGTAGGCGCCCCGGCTGTCGACCAGCATGGTGAGCTTCGAGGATGAGAAGAACCATGCCCAGGCGGCCCAGGCGCGTGACCATGAGGTTGACCATCATAATGAATCATACTGGTTTAATAAGTTTGTTGCTGTTTCTAGTTTGCTTCATTGATTGACTGATTCCATGTTATCAAGTACCTAGATGTTCCTGAGGGTTTCGTTTTTTTGCCCCTTAGCCCAAATCTGCCTTTTTATCTAAGAGGTGTTTTTTTGACTTTTGGAGCGTTCTATCATTACAGATGTCTTTGACTTGAGTAGGTTTGACGCCAATTTCCTGTTAAAGTTCGAAGATGTTTCAGGGGCAAGGCTGAACAATTAACTAGTCACAGAACCCTCGTTGCCGGGTAAAGCTGTGCTCATGGGCTGCTACTGCATGAAGCAGTTGCGCAGAGTATGCATCATATATAAGACTTAGGCATTATAAGATAAGATACTGTTTTGTGTGACACTATTTTCCTCGCACGACACGGTTATCATGGCATGATAGGCTTACCATCAACTGCTGCGACGGCGACGAATGACACTTTTGTTTATGGCATGATCAGTTTCTGATCACAAAACCCGGGATCATCTAATTACTGGTATGATAAGGTATGGCATAACAAGGCTTCATTTTTGCCAGGATCCTACTCTTTTGAGAGGCGTAATTTGCCGGGTAAAAGGCGTAATTTGCCGGGAAAAAGGCGTAATTTGCCAGGAAAAAGGCGTAATTTGCCATAATTGGGAAACCACCCATTTTCAATTTCGAAATTCGAGGTTTTTCAGGTATGATAGGGGTGACAAACCATGGGCGCACACAACGCACATAGCCAAATTGAGCGATCCGGTTCTGATTTTTTTGACACTGGGACCATGGCTCCCACTTCACCTGTCTTTGGCTTCATGGGTTTTCTTGTCTTAAGCAGCTTTGCCCTCTTTCATGCCATTCTAGCAACTTGTTCATCCCACACTGGCATGTCATGCAGGCTCTTCAGTCGCTGATTTGGTGCTAGTAACAGGCACCAACGGTATCCAACAGTTTTAGCAATGGAATCACAACTTGGAATAGAACTACTTGGATATGACCCAGGCTCAGGTTTGATCTTCCAAGGGCACTTTTCCTGCTCAAGAAAACTGCCAAGGGCGTTTTTGTTTTTTCTTTGGGCTGATATTTTGTACTCTTTGCTAAGAGGCCACAGTTTAGCACAGGTGGATGTTGCAGGTATGTATAAGTATGTCAAGTGTTCGTTAAATATGACCCCATATTTCTTGATGATCTCCCCTTCAATGATGCTTAAAGACCTATTAAAAGGGTATACCCTGGTACAGCGGCGACCTTGCGACAGATCGAAGATCCTGAAGACCCCCCGTCGCCAACGGCGGGCAGCGAACATTTCTACGATGGAGAAGGCGGGGGTGCTGGTCGCGCCTGTGGGTGGGTCAAGCAGGGGTACGATAAATGTAGATTTAGGATTTATGTATTAACAGAATAAATTTATGTATATTATATTTATATATAGATGGATATATATATATATATATATATTACTTAACATATTTATATATATACATGTTCATACGTATAATGAATATACGTATATGTTACTTCAGATAAAAAAGGGTATAATATACTGTACCCTAATATAAATATAATACAGTTTAATGTGGTGTACTATAATATAACATAATATGATTTAATATAATATGATTTAGTATGTCTTAATGTGATATAATAAAAAAAAACATATGGAAACAACTATTTTATATTGATATTTATTGGTATAACGTTAACATACATACAACATGTATGATTATGTTTTTACATAGTGTGAACAAGCACTGTAAGGTATCATTTACATATTTTGACATATATATATATACATTGTACCTTTAATGTAGACACACTGAGACACTTTTCTTTTTATATATATATATATATATATATTTACGCATATCATGTACTTCACCATGGAGTTATATAGCAACTATTCAGCCATAATCCTGGCAACTCATCATATATCTAGACCTAAGGCAACCTGTGTCTTGTTGGAGCTGTGCATGCCATATGTTCATTAACTGATTGTTCAATGGATTTGTTGGGAAAAATAACCGGAACCACCACATTTCACACGAAAAAAACATGGTTGTGTTTTTCCTGGAAAAAAAGAATAGTACTTATCAAACGCTCAAAGCTCTAAGTTTAAAATCCCCCCCCAGGGATCCAGTCTTGTTCCAGTATTGTTGGGGTGCAAAGCTCCTTGCTCGCAATGGTGCCCAAGGATTGATTTAGTTCTAGATGTTTGATGATTTTGGGTACATCATAGCCACATTCTGTGTAGCAGTGTCTCAGTATTTCACAAAGGGAAGTTCCAGGTTGAAGCAGCCGTGTAGCAGCTTGGATCACCATAGTTGCCATGGAAATCACATCCGATGATCCGTGGGCAAAAACGCAATGCTTCGATGCTTCGGTCTTCGGTGGTCCAATTGAGCAGTGGCTGCTAAACCCTTGGCAGGGCTGATGATTATAATATATAGGGATATCATCAAATATATAGGGATATATAGGAAATTATAAGGATATATAGGGATATAAGTGGATATAACTGATACAGTAAATGATGGTTGGTTGATGATTAGTTCGGGGATTATACTACCCTTCATATATTGGGGATAATAATAATCCAAGAACGGGGAATCCCTGCAAACCAACCAGTATTTCATGGAATGATAGAGGGATTTATTTCACACTGCTCAATTGTTTGAATCAAATGGGGAATCATCCCAAGAACATGACTTACAGAGAAACTACATCTTACCAGATGGATTCGTGCTGTTGAACTGTTTTTGTTGGTTACTCACTTTCTGGACTTACGTCCACGAAGACGATGAACTTCACCGTAAATCATCATAATGGGAATGTCGGTTACCCTCTGGTAATTTAACATAGCTATTGAAAATGGCCCATTTATAGTTGATTTACCCATTTAAAAAAAGTTGATTTTCCATAGTTATGTTTGTAAGAAGCAATATAACTATATCAAATATATTCAAAGATAGCATTTTCTCAATGGCCACTTCAGGAATCTAAATCGGAGGTACCTACCATGTAAGGCCTAAGTGGATATAACCCACGAAATATCTCAAAATACAGCTTTATATGGTACAGTACCTCCATTTTAGGGTCCTGCAATGTGGGGCCCCCTAGTTGCAAGTTGGTTGGTAAACAACATGAACATATAGTTATATCTACAATATCCCATATAGTTATTGGAGTTATTTGCACCAACTTAGCTATCGTTTGGGGGGGGCACACACACATTGTATCATAATAGTAATTATCATACTAGTAATTATCTATAGTAATAGTTATAGTAATATCTATGTCATTATCATGATAGTAATCATATTGAATGTCATCATCATTGGCTATAGACACGTGACATATATTGATACATGCCCTTTTCTGTTGTGTAAAAATCAATACCCATATATATATAATTAAATAATTATATATAACTAAATTGAATATAGATTTTCTATAGTAATTCTATAGCTAAAGATCTTTTAGTGAATATAGTAATCATATATTTATTGTAGTCAATTTTCAGTACTATATATATAACTATATTTTATTGAATATAACAAAATAGATATGACTATAGATTTTCGATTTGTGATTACTATTATTTTCAACTTCTAATCATACTTATCATATAGTAATATCTAAATAATGTTCATTTTTCCATATATCTAATATTGTAATCATATATGTATAGTAATCATATATGTATAGTGATCCATATTCAATACTAAAGATGGTCAATCATACCAAGTCATCTATAGTATAGTAATCAATACATTATCACTAGTAAAGATGAGTAACCCATAAACCTACCATGGATTCATATACTATATCTATAATGGATTCATAAACGTACCATAAATCTTTTTTTATGTATATATATATATATATTGAATATCTATATTTCATGTGTCTACCGCCAATGATGATCACATTCAAAACATATATCTATACTATACTGGCTGGTGTTTTGGAACTTGCTTTATTTTTCCATATATTGGGAAAATAAACCCAACTGACTAATATTTGTCAGAGGGGTTGAAACCACCAACCAGTAATCATTTTTCCAAATTACCAACATTCAATATTTAATCAGTATAAATGATCATATATCTTCAGTAATCTGAATAGTAACATCATCACAATATAAATAATCATTAATATCTTCCATCTTGTAATATTAATATCATTTTATCATAGATATTTTTTTTAGATCTCTTCAATTTTTCCCAGCGTTGTTTCTTTTTACGAACGCCAGGCGGCCCCTCCTTTGGGACGACGGCGGACGTGGTGCCGCTTCGGGCTTCGGGGGATGGATCATGGAGGATGATCCCGTCGGCCATAGTTGATTGATGTACCCTCTGGTAAACAAACCCATAGGAAAACCCATAGGAAACCATAGGAAAATGGTGATTTAACCATCAAAAAATACCACAGTTATGGCCCAACCACCCTCTGGTAATTTAACATAGGTATTGAAAATGGCCATTTATAGTGGATTTACCCATTGAAAATGGTGATTTTCCATAGTTAACCCACAGATGTCCGGCTTTCCCATTGGTTGGTTGATGAATAGAGGGGTTCGAAGGCTTACCCCTTTAACAGGTAAATGATGATAGATGGTATACCAGACCGGCCCCTCTATTTTTTACCAAAAGGACATTATTGGTTTAACATGGTTTAACCATGTTTAACCCTGAGAAATTGTGATTCAATGGGATTTGTTTATGAAATTCATCCCACAGAAATGGAGACTTACTCGGATTTTACTACGATTTAACCATCAAAAATGGTGATTTGATGAGATATTAGTGGGGATATGATGCTTTACAGCTAACCAACCATATTTAATCCCATCCCCTATTCATAATAAACAGCCCTTAGAAACCTTGGTTTAGTAGGGGATCAAATCACATATGACTGGGACCATACAATCGGGGTGTTCACCATGCATGAACTGGGGATGGGAAAACATAGTTGTCCTGGTTGGATGATTAAACAAAATTCAGTTGGAACTGATGGAACTGAAGTGTGTGATGTTTTGGGATGTGATGTACTGCAGGTTGTAAACATATTCCCAAAGCGTACTTTTTGTTTGTTTAAACAAAAAGTCATCTATCTACTCCTGGATGACTATAAACACAGGTATACATGGTCAAAATAATATGAAAAGTAACAATGATACTGTTGTTTTGTATGTAGACATATATATATATATATATACATATACATGGATATACCTGGAACCCAATTCAATCGACCCTTGTTAAATGGAGCATTTGATCCATAAAGCGTGTGTTAGTCGTCTAAAAAAAGGTCAGTTGCATTCTAGGAAATCATGACTGACTCTGAGGCTCTAGTCTCGTCATTTGTTGTCATCATGATCACAGCACGTATTTAATTCATAAACGGTTTTTAACCAAGACCATTTATCATTGGCTGATTGCAACAATGGCCAATGTGAAATTAGGCCTTTTTGGGTTCCCTTCCTCGTGGAACAAGTAACCATACCATCTTCTTAATGATAATAATAATTATTATCATCATTAAAATCATCACCATCACCATCATCATCATCATGATCTTTCCGGAATACTATAGTAGTTAACGTCAAAAGATAAGACCAGTAGATACCAGTAGTATATGTAGTAACAGTAGTGATCATGTTGAAAATGATCATGGGACTGAAACTGCATGATATTGTCATTTTTTTTTAGAAGGATCTACAAAAAGACCCGGAAACTATGAAACTCGTTTTCAACTGCCAAGTTTTTGTCGTTTGTGACAGTGGCTATCTCCTGATTCTTCGGATGATGATTAGAAACCACATAAAAGTCTGGTGCTTCAAAAAGCGAATTTCTTGGATTTTTTTGCACAGAGAAAACTTTGCATTTGTAGATTTGGCAAAACTTAGGCTTGGTGTTGTATATACGGAAACAGGTACTGTAGGTTTCAGCAGTGAAAAAAATATGTTAACCATACGAGCTGAGCAGAACTGCCACACCTGGAGTCGATCTATACAATTTGGTATACAAGCTGTAGTTTTAGTATTTTAGTACTTGTTGCCTATTTTTTATATTGCAATTATAGCCGCTAGCCATAGCACTTAACAGTTGTGACTGGCTCGGAAAACCTCATTTATATAACTGCTGTGTTCCACCTCATTAACAGGAGTTGTAACCCCATGTATAAGTTTTCAAGGCCACAACTGCACCTTTTGCCCATTTTAGTGGGTCAACGGAGGCTCAGCACACGTCACCGCACAGTGTCACAGGCTTCGTTACTCTTCCCCGCGGATGGTCCTGAGACCGTGCCAGAGGTTCCGGAGGCTTGGGAGGACCCATGGAGGTTTAACCAAATGCCACCATTGTTTGTATATATAATATTATATAATGTGGGGCCCCTTAGATAGTTGAGTCTGCTTACAGCTGCAGTAACTATGATGTATGGTACTTATAGTTAATAGTCAATGGGGTGTATGAAGCAACTTATAACTGGGAGGCCTCACATTGTATTGCTTTTGTGTTAAACAAATACTGCTTATATACATGTATGCATGTATACTCATATATATTGTGGTGGTTGCGGTTGTGGTTGTGGTTGTGGTTGTGGTTGTTGTTGTTGTTGTTGTTGTTGTTCTTGTTGTCATTACTTTTTGATTTCCGATTCGGGTACTGCTGAAACTGTTTTGATCCCTGCCAAATGGCATTTGGGATGGTCACAGAAAAATATGTCAAGTGCTTGGATGATACTGGGAGTTGGGACTTCAATAACACTTGTAGCCATCAAGTTTGGACGTGGCCCAAAAAATCAGAAGGACCCCCCGGCTCATTCTTTGTTTGTTGGATGACACAACCAACTTGCCTGTTGAAAGTCAGCCTCCCTGTCACATACAGTATGGTTACTCCCTGGTAAACTAACATAACCATGGAACATCATCATTTTTTATGGGTAAATGGATTATAAATGGCCATTTTCAATAGTTTTTTGTATGTTTACCAGAGGGTAAACCATACGGATACGGTAAAGCCGCGGAGCCCTGTGCGCCTCAAAGCAGGTCTGGTTGGTGGTTTCAAACATTTGGATTATTTTCCATTTCATATATGGTATGTCATCCTTCCCATTGGCGAACTCCATCATTTTTCGAGATGGTTATTGCAGCACCAACCAGAGGTCGTCAAGAGATTGCGAAGTAGTTGTTTTTATACAATTCAGTGAAATCCATTGTCTTTTGAATAAAACCCCTATGGAAGTCCATGCTCATAAGCCCTCAAGGAAGCTGAACATTGCGGAAGTCACCGACCGGTGGCTACTTTCCATAGTCCATTTTGATATCCCATGATATCGCATGGTATCCTCATTACATACTCACTGTATATTGGTAAGTGGGTAATTTCCAATCTTATGATAATTATATGATGGGATATTCTCATTACATTTCCCATGATACTCCCATTTTTGTGGATCGTTTGTTCCGTTTTTGTTGTTACCCTCTGGTAAACTTTCACACAACTATGGAAAATCACCATGTTCTAGCTGGGTAGATCCACTATTTCTATGGCCTTTTTCAATGGAAAATCACCATGTCCAGTGGGTAAATCCACTATTTCGGCTGGGCCATGTTCAAGTTCGCAAAGTGTTAAAGAACCAGAGGCTATAGCATCATATATCCCATTAATCCCATTAGATCCCATTGAATCCCATGTTGTTCCCATGTTGCTCCCGAAAACACGCCCCAGAGATGATCCGTTCACTTTCGGCTTAAACGACGTTTTTGTCGGACGTGCGTGGAGGATGTGGGGCCGGAAGTTGGAGAGGCGAACATCGGCAACTGGAGAACAACTCAATGAGTCAGTTGTTAAGTTGAAAGAAATCCGGGATACCCTCTGGTTTTTTTACTCATATGACTGGAATTTTAATGGTTACAATGGGATATATATATATATATATAAGATAATATTACTAATTACTACTACTTTATGGAAAGATACCCTCTGGTAAATTAACAGTTGGACCCTGAAGATAACCCATGCTTAGTGGTTTCACTCACTTTTTACAATCCGATGAATGCCAGGGTCTATGTTAATTTACTAGAGGGTATATATTTATAGCTATAGCCATTAACAGTTATAACTGGCTTAGAACCTGATTTAAGGGGTACATAACCTTAGTTTCGGAAGTTGGTTCATCCATCCCATATTTATAATTGTCAAAAGGCCGTAGCCAGAAATCATGGGGGTCTCATGGGGAATTTCAAAAAAAACGTTTTTGGACTCAGGATTCTGGCATAACTTATGGGGATTTAACCAACAAATAGCGGATACCAATGGGATATTATGTGGGAAAACCTTAACTGTATACTGTATGGGTCGTTTTTTTACTATAATCATTAGCCATAGTTTTCTGTGTCTGAGAATTGGGTGCTAATCTTTGTAAACTATGGGTGGTTTTAGATATTAGCTGGGTGGTCGGAAAATTATACGGCAAAAACGACCATGTTCATAGTTCATAGGCATCACTATCATTAGGCAGTGGATGGAATGGGGTGTGTTGCAATTGTTGCCTTACGCTGCGAAAAGCCAGGCTGCCTGTGGGTTTGTGTTGATGGTTTGTTGGATTGGTTTAAACATGTTTAAAGTCCGAGGGAAAAATTGCGCGAAGCTGGAAACAAGATATTTGATGGTAAAAAAACATGGTTTCGTGTAGATGTTCCCTTAAACCAATATCCATTGAGTCATAAATTATATATCTACACTTGGGTGGCTGAACATTAAATTAAGAAACCCAACTTGGCTATGCGGAAGGTGAATGGTGGTTGGTTTTCACCCCAGCCTTTCCCAACCATGGGAGATCTTCGACATAAAATCCGTCGAAATGGTGCGACTGTCCCCAGGCGCAAGCGCAACCGGGTGCGGCAGCCAGGCGCGGCAACATTCACAGCTATCATAGGGATGGTGATGGACTCATGGAAAACCACAGTTCTGGCCCGAGTTATACCAGTTATAAGTACTGGAAAAACTCCATTTATAGAATGTATAATCCCAGAAACCACCAGTTATAACTCATTTCAATGGCCATAAGTGCATGAATATTATATGTTTTGTTGGGGTCATCAGCGACTTTGGTGATGTTTGGTTTTATAGATGAGGATCCACCCCAAAACATACAAAAATCGATGGAAAATCCACCCATTTTGAATCGCTGGGTAAATCAACGAACTTTCTATGGCGATTTACAATAGCAAAAGGGTGATAAACACCATGGAACATCACCTTTTTTCATGGGTAAATGGACTATAAATGACAATTTTCAATAGCAAACTGTTAGTTTACCAGAGGGCAACCCAAGGAAATCATGGATATCTTTCCGAAAACTGGCTGGATGAACCTTCCGATTTCGCTCCTGGAAAGGTATGGTTTTTCCCATTCAGAACTGCTGCCAATTTCAACTTGTTACTTCATCTACACTAGATACATTAGATACATCCACGTCACCTACAAGCTTTACATCACCTATGTTTTCCACACAATCTTCTACATGAATGAACTTTATCTAAATCACCTACATCATCTTTTGGCTGGGTCTGTCGGTCCCCTCCCAAAACTGTCTCTGATAAACTGTGGACGGCTTGCTGGGTCGCTGCTGATAGAGCCCGCTACAGTTCTCCCTTCGTTCGGTCGATTCTGTTCGGTGGTGTTTATCATCTTGATGCTCTCTGGGCGGCTCGTCTTGTCACTGCCTTGTTGCGTTACTCTCTTCGCTTTCAGGGCTGTCCCCCTTGGTCGCTCCGCTTTGGGAGCCCCTGTGCTACTCTCAATACCTGGCTGCTTCGATGTCACTGGGTTCACGTTCGTCCTTGGGTTTGGGAAGATCCTTTGGGGGGGGGTCAAGTTGGATCTGTCCGTTCGTCTTTCCCCTCAACTCGTCGATGGTTGGATCAACCATTGCAGGCATGTGCTTCGTGTTGGTTTGCGCGCTTATCAGTTCAAAGAATGGTGTGCTTCCTCCCGTCATGAACTTCTCGAAATCCCGTCTCCTTTAAATTGGTTTCAAAAAATCAATTGGGGTGATGCTCGTTATTGGGCTACTACCACTGCCTCCGCTGCCACTGTGTGCCTTGGTGCTACTTATAGTCCTGCTCACTGGCAACATAAAGATCCTTCTCGTGCTGGTTGCATTTGGCCGGGTGCTCCTCTCTCGGTCATTTCCATCATGTCTTTTGGGAGTGTGCTTCCCGTCCCCACTTCGCCCCTGCGCGTCCTGCTTCCTCCTTTCTTGCTCGCTTCGGCTGGTCTGCTGGGGAAGACCCACAAATTGTCCAATCGGTCCGTGTTTGGCTCTCTTTCATCCAGTCCCAGCTTTGGAAGGTTCAGTATGGTTTAACCCTGTTTGTCCCTCCTTTCTGGGTCTCCTTACCTTGTCCCCGTGGTTGGCTGTCTGGCCATATCCATGACTCCTTTTTGTGTGCAACACCTGTCTCACTAAGGAAATTCTGTTTCACTTAGGTTCTTTTCACCACACACCCTCATCGTCTTCGGCACGATGGGGGCTCCTATGCGCTATCGACTTCGCGGTGGTGCAGTGCAAAGATTTCTCTCTCTCTCTCTCTCTCTCTCACCTACATCATCTGCATCATATTCACACTTCTACATCGTCGGCCCTGCGGCGCTGCGCTGCCATGCAAGGGAGTCGATGGTAATGTGTCCGAGCTATATAATACACATCATCTACAGGATGGGGCCCCCTCAGTTATAAGTTGGTTTATAAACCAATATAACCACCATTAACTATAGTTATATCTACCATTAACCACAGAATTCAGCCACTTATAAGGCAACTGAACGCTATCTTTGGGGCCCCATCATCTACATCACATACATTATGTCATTATGTTCATCATCTACATTACTCAACATGACCTGCAAGGGCCACTTAGATGGGCCATAGATTTACAACATACAACTTATAGCCCATCATACACATTTATTTACTCATCTATAAGGATATTAACCAATTTACTAGCAACTTAACTACCTCAGCGGTCCATCCAAGTAGATGAATGGAAATCATGGCCTTCTTCACCGACCAATTTTTGGTGCACCATTTTCGTCCAAGCTTTGCCAAAACAACATTGCTCAGGATCTCATGTTTAGCTGAGTGGGGGATCGTTCAGGCACAAAACCAATGTGTGAATCAAAATTGGTACCTAATGGTGCCCAACAATATATGGAAACGACATTTTTGGCGAAAAATGCAACATCAACTTCAAATAAAAAATTCCAGCGTGATTTGTTGCATGTGTGTGTTAAATTTATATGATGTTACATGTATGTTTGATTTACATGCTCATACATGTACACGTACAATGTATGTACGTGTATTTATCTAGACAATTTGCCTGGTAGTTAGTTGTGGCCGATGGCTAATAATAAGTCCTTACATGCCCTGACAGTTAATTATAGCCCGTTAAAACGCCCTTCACAGCTAAAATGGGCTCAGAAGACCTCATTCAAGCGATACAAAATCTTAGTTACAACATGTTACAACCCCACTTCGAGCTGTTGATGGCTAAAACGCCCTTAGTAAAGACCTTATGATTGGCAGGGTTGCCGTTCGCTTGGCTGAGCCCTCATGAGTGCATCAATACAAGAATCCTTTAGGGGAGTACAGTTCAGTTAAGGCCCTCAATCATGTTTATAGTCGTATATGAGGTTTAACATGTCATAAATGGGGTGGTTTACTGACTTATAACTGGCCATAACTGTAGCTTGGTTTCAACATATTCAAGGCAACAACAGTCATGTCAACAAAACTATGGACTCACGATCTGCATGTTTTTCCGAAACACTACTCATCGATGTCCTGTGTCTAATTACTTGTTGGTTTGCTGATAGAAATGTAACCTATCCCACTTGTCCCAACATGTACATGCTTTCCCAAGAATTGTCATGGATCCTGTGGTTGTTGGTTAAATTATATGTATATGGATGTACTGTATATGGGGGGTTCTTAAAATAGTGATATTTTCATAGGATTTTTCACTATAAACTATAAACCATCCATTTTGGATACCCCCATTTACAGGCCTTGACAAATCCCCAGATGCGTAACTTGGTTATAGAATTGTTATTACCCACCTAACTGGGATTCAAGCCAGGCCGGCTTGGAATGGAAGGAGGCACTGGGGTTGGCTTCCGGTTGATGTTGTGGGCACAATATTTTTCCGGCATTTTGCAAGGAAACAGTTTGGGATATACCGATATACCCATGAATGGTGTTTGGTTGATGGTTGCCTTTGGGTCCATATTATTATGCTCAGTGGTTTTGCTCGGGCTGAATGTGATCCAGATTCTGTATCAAGCAAGCCATAGAAGGGGAGGACAGATTGTCTTTGGAAGTGCTCAATTAGGTTTGAAATACCCACTTTAAACTGGCACGTTTGCACATGTTTATTTTAGTCAGACCCGGTCATTTGGAAAATGCCCATCAGGACCACCTACAAAACTGATTGCGACGCACCCGAGCCTCTGCCAGATCCTGCGATCATGGATTCCGTTCTTGCCAAGTTGCATGAGTTCTGCCGTGACACCAACCCATTTGATTCGTGTCCCAAGATGTTCAATCTCAAAGATAAAGACCAGACTTCGGCACCTAGGCACGTGGCGGCTCTAGCTGCTGCCAGATTGACCGACTGCTGTTTCCAGCCTCTGCCGACCTACTCCCCGTCTTCGTTTTGGCAGATCAACTTGCAGATTCCGCCGAGGCTCGGTTGCTGAAGCCATGCTGCAGGAAGTTTATCCTGCAGCGAAGCAACTCGTGCAGCATGGCTTGCGACCTTGTGATGCAAAAACTCGGCAAAAACCGGGAGCGCTCCGTTTGTTTAGTGAGCATTTCTTTCAAATGCGTATGGCCGGCAGTATCCGAGAGCGTCGCTTGCTCCATTGCTCTGACGCCGTGTGAGAAAGTCGTGCCTTGGGCTGGTCCATCTTAGTGCCGGGGCTTGGTGCCAGAAGTTTATATGGTGGTTTTCCATGGTTTTCCTGAAATAGGGGTACCCCAAATCACCCAAAAATAAACTTGTTAGTATTGAAACCCTGGAATTGGGGTGCCACCATTTTAGGAAAGCCCCATAACAATATCTTAGGGTGATGATTGGGCATTGGGAATCAACAACTATGCTTTTACAAAAATAAATCAATATTGCATCAACTAACAATTCACAATTGAAGTTGTACAACTTGCTTGGGATGGGTTAAATCCATGTAAATCCACAAACTAAGCCAAGCATATAGTTTAGTATTGCGTTATTGCAGACAGCGTGTAGTCACCTAGATGATGCGTCCGGACTTGTTATGTATGGGGCTTTATGAGCTTGCAATCCCAATCATATCTGGGTTATTTCTAAGTATTTTACTGTGATTTCATTGAAAATCATGGTATATCATGGTTATAGGAATCATCCAAAACGATACTAGTTCAGCTGGATGAAATACTAGAATTTTGCAAGAGTTCGCAAGATTGGCGTACCTGATTTTGGTTTTCCAGCCACTGAGAGCAGGGGAAACTAACCCCACCAACCCAACTTGCCAATACCCATTCCCTTCAAGTAACACTTGAAATTATTCCGACCGCCATTGATATCATTGTTTTCCCGTCCCTGTTTCTCGTAGTCTCCACGAATACGATTCTGGTTGGTGCTTTGGAACATGTTTTATTTTTCCAGATATTGGGAAAAATCATCCCAACTGATTTATATTTTCCAGAGGGGTTGAAACCACCAACCAGCCATTAACATATTCATTAACCATAGATATTTAACCCATTGGGAATAATAGCCCCAACTGACGAACTCCATCATTTTTCAGAGGGTTAGATCAACCACCAACCAGCCAGCTAGTTTTGCATCACCAAAGCTTGAGGGATCTAAGGAGTTGATCCATGGTTTGGGTCTTTTGAGTACACATCATCATATAATATCATATACATGGTAATTCACACATATCAATTTTATATTTTTTACAGTATCAATATATATATATATATATATTTATTTATTTACATATATAATATATTATATACATATAATGTATATATATACATGTTTCTTATCCATGCAAAAACCAAGATGATGTTCCTTTCATGTCTTGTTCTTGCTTGAATAATTATCCAGAACAGCTGTGCAATATAGCCTTGCCTTGTCTTGAATAAGTCTTGAATAAGTCTTGTGATGCCATAGCCTTGCGTTTTGGATTTCTTCAGCTTTGCAATTCGACAATGCAAACCTGTGAATAGACTAATTATAAACCGGTAACCATGACAAAACCCAGTTCAAACATGAAATATACCCTCTCCCTATCTAAATTTACTGACTGATTACTGATTTTATACATCCCTATTGTGGGTGGTAATCATCCCCAATAAACTAGGTAGTTTTTTTTGGCTCAGCTAACGTTATAACCCTTAACACTTATAACTGGCTAACTATTGAAGTGATATGTTTCAATTTTGTTGTAGAAGTTATTTCATCCCATGGCCATAACTATTAAAAGCCATAGTTGCAAAAACGTCCCATTAACTACAGCTAAAAGATGCCAAAAACGTACCAAAAACAATAGATATTGGAATTATGTCCCAATCCATATATATTATATGGTATATATTTACACATAGGCTTGTTGTGGGCGCGCAAAAATGCGTGATTTAGAGCTCACATGCAGGCCTTCTATATTTAAAAAAAGTGTTAGACATATCCTCATAAAATGTTGAATTTTCCGTGGATTAATCCAGATTAATCCAAGAACCAAAAAAAAACAAAAAAAAACAGACTAGTCTGATCATGGCTATATCCAAGTAGTCCCCAAAACATTGTGTTTTTTTGTTTTTTTGTTTTTTTTGGTTCTTGGATTAATCTGGATTAACCTAGATTAATCTGGATTAATTTAGATTAATCTAGGCTAATCTTAGGCAATCCAGTCTGCAATGGATCTGCTGAAATTTGTTTTGTCCTTCTAGCACTGTCTGCATGTGAAATCTATCTGTAAGTCTTAGCTCTAACAATATTTCTTTTGCTATCCTTCTGCGCCATGTCGTCTGTCTTCGCCAGGGCTTGTCAAATAGCTAGCACTCTGCAATGTTCCCCTTTGCCATCACCAATTGCTGTCCAAACCGAACCAGAACATGATTTCGAAGTGGTCCCAATGAAAAAACTCGAAGGCCATACAAAGATCAAGACTGCTATCGAAATCACCAAGTTCGCTCCAGAGAATGGATTGAATCGTTGTAGCAAGTCTGTAGATGCAGTTGCATTTGATGGGCATTTTGGTGTTCACCGTGTCTTACTTGCCTCTGTGGAACCTGCGCGTCAAGTCAAACTGAAGGGTCGTCCCATGAAACTCATGTATGAATATGAAAGATCATGTCAGTGCAAAAAAAAAGATGCCGTTCGTCAAGTCTTGCCCGATCGCACGGCTGGATGGCAGTTTGCACTGGACCCTATGACTGGGAAAGTCTTGGGAGCCTATGAGCATGTAGTCAATGAACGCAATGAAGACAAAGTTGCCCTTCTGCAGAAAGTTCTTGCGCTGCCTATGGTTTCAGCAGACCTGCTCCTGCATGATGACGCGTGTCATTTCGAGTCATTTGTCAATTCCAGGAACTGTGAGGGCTTTGAGAACATCAAGTACTACATGGTAGATTGCTTTCACATGCGGAATCATCGTTGTAGCAAGTCTGTTTGGACCAGAAAGGAAAAGCAACGTGTCAAGACTGTGCGCACCAACATGAGCGAATCTTTCAACGCCTGGCTTCGACCCCTCAATTTCTTCTTGAACCATGTGAGGCCTCACAGTCATAAGTTTTTGGGTGGAAGAAGCTATCCTCTTCCACAATGAGCATGTAAAGTCCTTGCCAACTTTCCGCCCGAACCGTTCGACCGCGTCATCCCGTTCTAAGCGGTCGAAGTAAATTAGACAAGTACAAGGTAAAAAGAAAAGATTAGGTCTCAATTTTGGAAAACTGCCGGCAAAGTATGTGTAGAGCACTAGTAATAGACTTTTGGATACGTTTGGCGGGAGTGACATCGTTGGCTAGAGGACAGTAAAAGAGAACTTGCGGAGTGCAATTGTGTTGCAATAGGTTAATCCAGATTAATCCAGATTAATCCAGATTAATCTTAATCTTACTTTTAGTGCTGATGATATTCATACTGGGTTGATACTATTGTGAGCTAGTGCTTCGTGAGTTGTTGTCTGTCATTGCATCTCATGTGCATGCCATGGTTTGTGTACATCTTCAACCTGCAGCATTTGTGATTACCATACACATCAGCATTCTTGGCCCTCCTTGTTTCCGAGATGGATGTTCGCGGAAAGGCTCTCCTGAAACCTGGCAACAAAGTGGTCTTAGAGCTGGAAGTGCCGAACGCCGAGCCAGGTCGGCAACCTCAGCACTCTCCACCGGAGCCTGGGCACATTCTGCAGCAGATTGCGGACGGCGTCTTAGCTGTGCACCCAAGCAAGTCCAACATTACTTGCCGTCGAATCCAGATGCAGGTGTACAACATTCAAAAGACCTTCCACCTTGCAACTGACCAATGGAGTTCGCAGGCAAACGAACGCTTTCTCAGTTGGCTTCTCAAGGCTGAGCAGAAAAGAGCCCGCGCAACATCGCCAAGTCCATCCGCCTTGGAAGACAAACAGCCCTTACTGGCCCTGGAAGATGACAAGTCTGCACTGGCTCCATCTGAGGGAAATGCAATGACTTCGTCTGATGTAGTGGACCACGCGCTGAAGCCTGAGGATGCCAACCCATCGTCTGGCCACAAAGGTGATGTTGCATTTGAGGCAGTGGACCGCGTGCTGAACCCTGAGGATGCCGCTCCATCGTCTGGTCACAAAGGTGCTGCTGCCTCTGAGGCAGTGGACCATGTGCTGAACCCTGAGGATGCTGTCCACAATGCAGACACCGATTCTTCTTCCAGTTCATCTTCCTCTACATCTTCCCCTGGTCGCAAGCTTCGCAAAGCCCGCAACACCATGTCAAAGGCTGCTGAT
>Ga0126342_10005670_pt1 | contig 21893 bp, 21 predicted proteins | sample Cyp1metagenome_FD_92528 | JGI IMG/M metagenome (GOLD analysis project Ga0126342, IMG submission 92528) | Coral microbial communities from Lord Howe Island, Old Settlement Bay, Australia - Cyphastrea 1 metagenome | ecosystem: Host-associated > Invertebrates > Cnidaria > Coral ... | reverse complement strand
TAGAAAAGGGGCTGCGAATGCCGTGGTAATGAAGTCGGGCATGCGCCTGTTCAAGGTGAAATGCCACAACTCCACCCGGACCCTGCATTTTTTTTACTAACAGCTGGAAAAAATGGACCATGAAAAGGGCACGCACAGTGGGAGACAAAGTGCGAGACACACTCTGAGACAAAGTGAGAGACAAAGTGGGAGACAGAGTGGGAGAAACAGTGGGAGACAATGTCGGGACAAGCCGGGACACAGAGTGAAAGACAGAGAGGGACACAGTGGGAAACAAGCTGGGAAACAAAGTTGGGGACAAGTGGGAGACAAAGCAGGAGAGAAAGTGAGAGACCAAGCGGGAGACACAGTGGGAGACAAGGTGGGACACAAGCTCGGAGACAAAATGAGAAGTGGGAGACACAGCGGGAAACAAGTGGGAAATCAGGTCAGGGACAAATGAGCATCAGCAGCAGGAGGAGCAATAGTTGTTGTAGTCGTAGTAGTTCAGTAGTACTGGTAGAACTGGTGGGAGTACTGGTGTGCCCGCTTTGTCTCTCAGTTTGTCTCCCAGCTGTGTCCCACGTTGAATTTGGTATCCTCACTGCTGTTGCGTTGCAAAGCTGGATTAATTCTTTGGAACCTTGCCTGGGAATCTGTTCTTGGCAGCCTATTCTGAGGAATCTGTTCTTTGGAATGCGGATTTGTGCTGCTCCAACCTGCTCCGAACCTTTACTATGGCTGAAGACCCCAAGCTTACGCCGTTGGGGAAAAACTTTGGAGGTGTAGTCACATAACGCAGGTCATCATCCAAAATCAAATCTACTGGTCTGAATCCGATGATGACCTGCGTGCTGACCCTTTGTTTGTCTCCGAATGGTTTCAAACGGTTTGGTATATCAGAATACCTAATTCAATCTAACTAATGGGTTCGCTTTTCAGTAAGGAACATATGATCATATATATATATGATTATTATATGATATTATATGTATGTATCACATCCATTTACATCCAGCTATCTCTTGCTGAGTAGCGTCTTTTCAGGTCTTTTCGCTTCTGTCGGTGGCCCGCCTCTGCCATGGGCAGCAGCAGCGACGTGAAGTACTTGCCATTGAGCTTCAGCTCCTTCAAGGCCTGACGGAAAGAATGGGATCCCAAACCCATGACGGATCCTAACGGTGCTGCTATATATGGTGTGCCATGGATCCCATCAGTATACCCCAGTCATGTTAGATACCATGGACATGGATCCGTCATGGGAAACATGGGAAAGTGAAGAGGAATCCACAGGATCCACCACTCAGGATTTTCTAGGCTAATCGAACAGGTAAGAATCAATTATTGATATAATATTACTGAATCAATTATTGAAAGTCAGTAATATGAATCTAGGTAATATGAATCAATTATTGACATTTGGGAATGCGAACAGATTCATATTACTGACTTTCTTCATTTTGCTTGAGCCATCAAATCACAAGAAATTGACCAACCAGGTAACCAGCCCGAAAGTGAGACAAACCGCGGAACGCTCCGGTGGTCATCAGAGATTACAAGAGTCATGAGACATTCATGAGACACCCTGGTACACCTGGTGAACACCAAAACAGATGGGATTTGTGGATGGTATAGCCATTTCATTATCAGTAAATTTATGTTGTTCCTTTTAGTTATATAATATAAAGCGCATTAATATCAATATATGAATTGGAATCACAACATATCAAAACTATATAATATAGTAATATAGAGCTCTAGTCTAGAGTGAATAAATTTAGTATATAGGGGATTGTTCAAAATTACGGTTCCTCAAAACTGCCCTTTCGCCGCCCTTTCGCGAACCTTTCGCGCCCTTATGAACGACTCCCATATGAATCATATGAATTATATTCTAATTGGTGGTTTCAACCTCCCTGGATTGTTCATGTTTAATTGATCTGGTCTGGAAAGGCCTGCCCAGGTGTCAGGTTAAGCTGAGTTGGATAGGATGTTGGCAGCTTTCAGCATCATCCAGTATATATGACTTCCCCAGGAGTCTTCGATGAACGGGGGCTATGTTAATATCTTGGTTTTTTGTTCTCCTGTGCTACGTTAGATTTCACCGGCGTAGTCAGATTGGATCATCATCCCAACTATTGGGCAAAATATTTCAGCCATGTTCCAAACCACCAATCAGTATATTTCATCCATGGCATCATTGGAATCAAAAGTTGACTCCCAAAGGCCTGCTCCTGCGCCCTGGAGACTGGCATGGCGCTGCCTGGATGGTGATTTTGCATCGGGGTTTCAAACGAAAAAATGGTGAATATTGACCAGACTTATCATGTTGGATAGGAACATGATAATAGGAACTTATCAGAGGATTTTCCTATTCATATATGATTCATGTCAAAATTAGGAAATTATAGGAAACTCGAATCTGATAAATCGATCATATGAATGCGATTGATCCAAAATTCAAATAGAAAGATGGGGTTCAACAAGCTTCACAAAATCAATTTCCTCAGGGTGGTTGGAAGATGTGTGGATCTTTGGTTTTCAACGGCACTTATCAAGTCATCCTGATGTCCTCAAAAGCCTCAAAAGCCCCTTGCGGCGCCTGCACTGAAGCTGTCAGCTGTCAACTGGTAGCAACGATTAGAAGGAATGGAGACAGCTTGCTAAATCCTCCCGTTCTTGACTTGCTAAATCCCTGCTGATGGCTTCTGAAATCCTCAAAGTCTTTGCACTTGGATTTTTTCTCTGCGTGGGGCATATGCCTTAAGCTTTGAGCTGAATGGCATGCGAAAGTGGTATAATGGAACCCCATATGCAAAAGAGGGAGATCAAGCGGATTCTTGCACCTTGGCTGGTTCTTTCAGCTCCCAAGATCATCTCTGATAGGATGAAGGGTACAATGGTAACAGTGGTAACCTGGTAACATATATATATGTATATAATATATCTTTATATCTTATATATCTAAAGCATTCTGAAACCACCAATCAGTCTTGATCGAGGTCATATCTGACCCCCCCACAAAAGCAGCAAAGGCAGAACCTGCTGCATCTGGCACACGTGTTCGGGCAAAATCGTGGTCCGTCAGCAGGGAAACGGACAAGAAAAAACAAATCATGAATATTCATGAACATTAACACAATATAACATAATGATACATAATGAACTATTAAATCATTAACTATTCATGAACAGTAACATCATGTAACACTTCCAACTATTCATTTGAACATTTGAGAGCGCCAGCGCTCGTGGGATCCCGAGGGCACATCCCGTCTTGGATTTCACCCCGCGGCACCTGTTTTTTTGCACGTCTGACTCCATTCGCATCCTTTCAGACCCAGCAAGTCGGCAACGAAGTTCTCTAAAGACTTGCGCTGAACGCAACATTTGTCTGAATTAGTTGGAACATGTATGATATTTAAGTGGAAATTTAATGAAATTGATGCAAATATTAGAGGACGTACAAAACATTACACAACCTGAACCTTCAACAAACAACTAATGTATGATTTTATATCTATATTTATATATATATATACATACTTTGCGTAGGGCATAGCCAACTTGTTCCAATAACATTGCAAATTGACAAAATCTTAGCAGAATTCTTAGTTCCATGAGGTTCACAAACTGTGGAATGCTTGAGGAAAGGATCAAAGGAACATGTTTATCAAAGGATCCAGAAAGATTCTGCCTAACAACACCCTCAGTTTAGGCACTGCGGTGAACATTTACACACACGTCGAATTAGTATGTATGTGGATTGAAGATGTTTGACACACAAAAGCTGTCACGGTGGTCCAGTGGGCATCTGCTATGTCAAAAAAAAACTGCTGCTGGAGTCTGCTTGTGACATGCGCTGTTCAGCGCGCCACTTGGTGACACGACGCTCTGTGAAACGGGCTGCAGCCAATTGAATTCAGCGCTTCGCACTTGATTCGTGCAGCGATCTGGTGACACAACGGCGAGGGAAGCAGGTTTCCGTTGTCGGCCCGGTTGTCATCAATTCCACATGACTTTTGCTTGGCATGATCAAACAACCAAAGGATTTTTTTATACACAGCATTCACAGCATTGAGTTTCTTAGAGATGTGTGAAGTACAGCAAAGTACCATAGCTGCCATAGCTAGCTCTCACTTTTTGCATGGGCACCAAATGGTTCCGAGCCCCCTATCGACGTTCACTGGCGATTGGCGGTGACCTTGGTTCAGGGAACGTCTTGGCTGATGGTCACATAACTGAAGTACCAACGTTTTGTTTCTGAATTGACCAGCAAGTCGTGACTTGTTTGTGTCTCCATGCAATTGTCTCAGTATGTCTCAGTCATATTATGACTGATGATGTCATTTTCACGTTCTGATACTCTAAGAGGGTTTTTCAAGAGGTTTCTGATCAATACCAATCATGTATCCTAATTCCATACACTGACATGGCTTCGTCCGAAAGTAGGGTAGGGTACCCCAGCTTTGATGGTTGATCATTGCATGGGAATCCTTCTGGAATCCCGTTGAATCCCCATGATCATGCTTGTGAAATGTTATGAATGGATACCCGGCCTGGTAAACATACAAAAAGCTATTGAAAGTGGCCAAAGAAATAGTGGACTTTCCCATTAAAAATTGTGATTTTCCAATATTTTCCATAGTTTTTTGTATGTTTACCATGTTTACCAGTTTACCAGAGGGTATTGATGACATTTGACCCCCAGCTCCCAAGATGGTTCAAGTCTTGAGCTGCTCGCGGTGGTATAAATGTGACCGCCCTTCTTTCGGAAGAGATTGATCTCTGCCTGGGCCGGCAGTGGTTGTCGCTCTCCGCGCAAGGCTTGGTGCAAGTGCTGTTTGCTTTCTCCAATCATACAAACATGTACCCACCTGATACAAACATGTACCCAAATTATCTGTTGCATCAGTGCAGACCCAAAAACGTCCAACATATTGTGATTATCATCATCATCATCATCATCATCATCTCCATCTCAAATGTTCCAATCTTATCCAATTTTTGTGGCTGTCGGTGGTCACTTCATCCTGGTACCCTTCTGGTCACACCATGTCACAGCCGGGATATGCCGGGATTTAGTTTATAGACGTTCCTTTAAAAAAACTGGTGCAACCCGGGTTGAAAATCCCAATCCTTCACGGCTATCAAAAGCCTGGCACCCTAAGTACCCTAAAATAGCTGGTACTGGATGGTAATGGATGGTAATAGATGGTAATGGATGTTTAATCCCCAAAAAACTAATCAAAATTTGATCATCTGGTGATTTCCATGGCTAACTTGACCCAATCCCTACATCCATCCATGGCTTCCACGTGCCGAAAAAAAAACCGCCGAGATGTCAGGTCCGTCGGCACCGTGCCTTGAGCGTGGCGATCTCTTTGGATTGAAGCGACAGCAAGTCTTTGCAGCGGTCTCTCTCCTGCGAGTCGATACGGAGCCGACCCGGTCGGAAACCGAGTCGTGGGTTAGTGGGTTATGAATGGATGCCAATGATGCGATGTTCCATGGATTGTCACAATTCTCCATCATTTTCCCAGTTTTATGGAAAAAGCGAGAAAGCTTTTTCCATGAGGCAGCTTTGAAGAGGTTTTCAAAGTGTGGGACTTCAATAAACAAATGAGGATGGCAAGGGGAGAAACGATTTAAAATGCTGAAGTGACAGCTCAAATATCTCGGATTCAGTGGTTTTATAGAGTCATAATCTTCAATTGTCATTGGCAAACCATGCTTTATCAATTGATCTTTACAAACATATCTGCTTGGTGGTTGAGCCACCCCTCTGAAAAAAATGAGTTCGTCAGTTGGGATGATGAAATTCCAAAGATATAGAACAATAATCCATTCATGTTCCAAACATTTCCAAACCACCAACCAGATATGGACAATTCGACAGCTTTATCAGTGTATCATGATATATCCATCGTGTATCCCATGATTTGCACATCAACTTCTTCGGCCACTGAGCGTTCGTGCCATCTCTCGCAGCTCATTCAACGGCTCGTTGTCGTTGACCGTGACCTTGGCAAACTCAATGGGGATAAATGATGGTTTATATTGTGATATATTCTGGATCAATGAAGACGAATTATAATATGGGATCAATAGATAAAACATGATAAAACATGATAAAACATTAAAAAAAAACATGATAAACCATGATAAACCATGATAAAACCGATATGATCTACGAAATCCTAAGTCGATTTGTGATGAACATCCATCAACACCACCGCTCCATCGAGGTGATTCGAGCTTCCAACATTGGCGATGCGCGCGTTCAGTGCAGCGTCCAACTGCATCTGTGAATAGCCTGCTGGATGTGGAACTGGCGGCGTTTCCGAGGAATCTGCAGATTTTGAACGATTTGGATTTGGATTCACTGCGGATGTAGTATCCAAAGATTTGGAGAATGGAGTTGGATTCTCAAAACTGTTTTCCCCAACATCATTTCCCATAGGATCCATGTATGCTGTATATGGTAACATATGATAACATTTACCATCAATATACCCCCAAGGTTAGCATATATACATATATATATATATATATTTATACCATACATGGATCCTATCGGATTGGAGAGTTTCAAATCCTCAAAAAATCACCCGCCACTGGTAGGGCCGAATGGAAAACACCAATACCACTTGTGCCGCCATATAACTAGTAGTCCTAAATCTTGTGCCGCTGACAATCTGCTGAGGAAGGAACCCATACTGACAATCTGCTCCATCAGGGAGGTGTTGTCGCAGGTGATCTTGGTCAGTTCCTTCTTCTGTTTCTCCATCCTGATCGCTGTGACTGCAAGGTAGCAACCCAAAGGAAGTCAACTGTGCCTTTGTTGGATGATATTGGAAGTTGAAAAGAGAGCAGGGACAATTATGGAACGCCCTATTCTATCTATTCTGAACTCCGCTCCAGTGGTTTCTGCCTTCTTTTTACCCAGAGTTTCAGTCACTTGGATCACTTTATTGGCAGTGTGTCAAAACCTTGTACCCCTGTAGTTCACATCAAAATAGCTGGGATTCATGGATGTTCATCCCCCTAAAAATGGTATTAATAGGTATTGATCCATACCCTTATGCCACTTTTACACAGCATATCCAAAGATGCCCCCCATCGACATGCCATCGATCCGCACAAACGCCACACCTCTTCTGCCACTCAGCGATGCGGCGCCGGTGCTCGGCTTCTGCCTGGAGAACCTTCTCCTGCAACTCCTGCCGTGCCGAATGGAGTCCGAATGGATCGAAGTTCGAGGTTTCATATGGTTTTATGGGCGTCATCGACATTCAAGGACATTCAAGGACTATCTATAAGTTATTAAGTGCTTAGTCTTGGGAGAAGTGTGGTATGCTTTGTCAAAAGGAAAGGTGGGTTTGGGGAGATCAGAAAATCACATTTCGCACTATCGTGACTTCAGCAGGTTGTTGGACCCTTGAGCAGGGTACACCAATTTCATCCAGCAGTTTCCATGTGTCAAAATTTGGACAGAACAGATTGGAAAGAAAAAACACACATACGAAAATGACAAACATGTACCATCTTGTTATGACTAACAGTTCGCCATGGAAAATCACCATGTTTTTAATTACGGTAAACCATCTATTTCAATAGGCCATCTATACCATGGCCATGTTAGTCATAACCAGAGGGTAACATCGACCCATCGGTCCTGGACGTACTTGTTGGGCGCCGATCGTTCGATAAGATCCAAGTCAACGATCTGTCCAAACTTCAGCATCTGGATATCCTGTGCACCGTAAGGAACCAAGGGATCACCAGAAAAATGCCATGCAAAGAAAATATACAGAAATGGGCTGCAATACCAAGCAACAATAAGGGAAATGCTACAGACATAGAGCTTCAACATGCTGTAAGCAACAATGAGATTTCACCAACTGATCACGATTTGATACAAAGGTGCAATGTGCAGGTTTGAAGTTTGCCCATCTGTGTGCGAAATCATCATGGGCAATGAATAATGGAAATTCATGATGTCTACGTACAGTAATGGGAAATCTTCATGCTGAATAGGTATTGATTAATGGATCTTATCCAACAATCTATTTAGTTGGCGGGAATAACATCTAACAGGAGCACCCACCATAATCTCTAGCCAAGGTGGGTTTGAATTCTAGGTGACAATTGTTTAATTGCTTCCAAACCGGAGAACCAAAAAGCATGGTTCCCATACTGAACTGCATTGTTTAAACGGGTTGAAATTGCGGTTTGAGATCATCCAAAAATCATCAACAACCTTTTTGTCAGTTGGAATTATCATTGCAACTATAGGGTTGAAGTTGAAACAAGAGAACTCTAGTTGAAACCAGTTGATGAAAATGGACCTACTATCCATGATTAATCACTAACCATCATTGGTTAACCATCATTAACCATCATGAACCAGGCTAAAAACTTGCGGACCTTTTACACTCCCCCTCCGCTCGGACCGCAAAGGCGTTGCGGGTGTCCTGGAACTTGCCGTGGAGATCCTGTGGCTTGGTGAAACCACCCCAAGGCCCCAAGGATCTCCCACAATAAATAGATCCAATCGTTTGGGTATATATATATATATATATTATATATATACTGTGTATATATATCGTATATCTAATATATAATATTAATAGGAGGTCTACTTAACCAGGGATTAGTGTTTCATTTGAGAAGATATCTAACATTAGGGGGTGCAGGAATATAGTGAAAGTTCAGCTCCAAATGATACCCCAAGTGCTGAACCTCAGTTGTGGCCACAGTCCTCGATGTGTTGCAATGCCACGTTCTTGTCCTTCTTCCGCACCCGGAAGTCCCGTTGCAGCCTGGTTTGATGCCATGGACATGGGAAAATCCATGGAAAATCCATGGGGCATCCTGGGGCGCAGGCTGCTTATGTCGGGCTTTCACCTGAGCACATGCACATGACCCACAGCATAGATGGGCCCCTACTCGATGCGAATATGGGATTTCAATATGTTTCACTGGGTGGAACTGGGAGTCGATTCGGATTATCAGCCATTGACAAGGCGCCCATCATTGCAAAGACTGTTACTTGCTCACTTTTGCTACACCGCACACATTCTCAGGTGGATCAAGTTTGTGAAAAGTTCCTTTTCCACTTCCATGGATGTGTTGAAAGCTTTTTAGGCGTTCTAACATCTGAACCCAGTTTGAAACTCGACAAGGAGAAAAACTCAGCTACTAAGAAGCTGACCTGACACGGTCCCTCTACTGAACTCCGTCAGCATCGTAATTATAATTCATCTGAAAAACTTCGTATCAACAGATATCCATCCCCAACAAAAGGACCAGATCACCAAGAAATGCAGCCAGCAACATCTTCCTCACTTTCTCGCATGTTTTCGCATGGTTTTCCCGGTGAAGTCCCCCAACAAAGCCACCACGGACTGACCCCCACCTCTTTGATCTCCTGGTGCAGCTCGGTAATACGTGACATCAGCCGCTTGAGCCCCTGAGCAGTGTCTGAAGATGGGAAACATATGGAAACCTGACCACTGAGAGATATGAAGACATTATGAAACGTGTTCATAAACTATTCATAAACTTCTATACTGCTGGGTACTGTTACTGTACCATATTTTTTCAGACAAACCATGACAAGCCCCATGATTAAGATATTTTGTCACATGATTGTCACATGGGAATTCATTCTCCGGTACAACTTAACCGAACTTGTTGTAGGTCACATGCCTGATATCCAAATGGGATGCTTCCCGCCAGTGGTGCGCAGCTTCCCAATTCGCCTCGTTGGTGAAGATCACTTGTTGGCCGAGCTCAGCGGGCATTCGTTCCATCCTCAAGCAACGGCCAAGGCCGTTCCATCCAGGAGGCTTAGACTAAGTCCCGCTGACCCAAGTACCCTCTGGTAAACTAACATAGCTATTGAAAATGGCCATAGAAATAGTGAGTTATCCCATGAAAAATGGTGGATCTTTCCCATCAGTTACGGTAGTTTACCAGGCCGGGTAATCCCACTTGGATCATCTTGGATCCAGCGGAACCAATCAACAGCAATCAGCATCAATCAGCACCAATGTTGGACAAATATGGACGAATGGCGTGGGCATTTGCATCCCCCAAGACTATTTTAGAATATGACATATACCAAATATATACCAAATATATACCAAATATATACCAAATATATACCAAATATCAGCACTTGGGATTGTTCAATCATCCCAGGTAAAGGATGAACACAGTCGTCCCGCTCTGTGCCCCGGTACGCATCGCTCTCAGGGGCAAGGCATTGGACCTGCCAGCTCAAGACCTTGGGTAACAGATTTCGTCTATTTTTAGTGTTAACCATCCAATGATTGGGTACTCAATTTTGGCCGCCATATGGAAATATGCAATGACGGAATTTTGGTCATGCGCTTACCTCTTTATACCTCTTTCCCATCTTTGTTTACAAACACTCCTACAGAAAGTGTCTCCAGCTGAGCACTCGGCTCATTGGGGGCACAAATGGACCCACACAATTGACCAAAATTGTACATTTGAGGATCCAACTCTCCAATTATTTTCTTGGATCAATCATTTCGAATCATATCCAACCAATATGTCAAGCATGTCCTGAGTGTATCTGAGTGTATCAATCTTCCATCCCACTTGCTGGTTGGTAAACCACCAGCCGCGGCAGAAAGACCAGCGCCGCCTGAGAGAGCCGCAGCGCGAAGACGATTGGCACCTGCATGGCATGAATTGATCTTTTTGAGTCTTTCTGCGTTGCTAAACTGATCATGAAGGGAACAAACTCCAAACCACCCATCTTTTCTGAGGTATCATGATATATAATGATGAGATATCCACGTTTCTGGCAAGACATTCTTGTTTTTTTCAGTTGTCCCCAATCATTTTCTGGGTGAATTGCCATGTTATAGCTCCCACCTCCACACAACACCGTGCCTGGTTCAGCTTGCGCTGCTTGTCGGTTTGGAACTGTTGGATTTCTGCGTCCGTCATCTTCTGCTCCTGTCGGATGACCCTTCTGGACTCCAACGACAAAAATTCAGCCAGGGCCACTCTAAACCTAGCTACAAAGAATCTCCGAACATGGAAATAAGGATTTCCCTTATGACTTTTAAATGTATATATAGACTATATGTTATGTATGATGATCAGACACGATCTGATGGTTCATGTTTCTTGTTTCCGCTTTTTTACTCATAAGACAGGTGCAGGACCATCATGCAGGACGCGCTCGTCACCTTGTCAATGCGGCGTTCGTCATCCAGCAGCTTCTTGTGGGTCTGCTTCAGCCCCTGGCGCTATGTGAATCATCAGCAACTGCCCCATTTGACTTGTCTGAAAATTGGGAACCCCATGGCACCCCAAAAGTCAACTGATTAATACTGATGAATCATCATTTACCCTATTACACAAACCATTTTGGGGGTATACCCGGCATTTTCAAACAAACCCATTTATCAACAATTCACAAACATCAACTTAGCTTGTAGATGCACATCTTAAAATGAATAGTAGACGCTTGCTCATACTGTCGATGCTCAAACTTCACCGGCCTCGACAGCCTTCTGGATTTCTTGCAGAGCATCCTCCATCTCCAGACCTGAAGATAAGACCCCTAAAGGGACCAAGGGGGCAAGAAATCCGTCACATAACAAATCCAAGCTATGTCGCAGTAACAAGGGAATATATAGACGTATATATATATATACTATCGATCTCTTTTTTTCCAAACATAAACCTTCAGAAATGGGATCCATGAGTAGGTTTAGCACCTGTTTTCTCTACACATAAGTATACAGTATAACCGTTGGAGGAATTTACAACGATTGAACAATCACCACGGTGCATCACCACAATCACCACAACGATTGAACAACCACCACGCTTTAAGCCCCAAAAAAGGGGGTTGTCTGAACATAGATTAAACCAACGGTTTATCATCATATTACCGTTTTAGCTTATACACAATTCTAGGATATATTTCTAGGATTATATACTCCAAAATCATCAGGATATACACAAGGCTTGGATATACCATCATATACCCTCCGGTAATTTAACATAGCTATGGTATAGATGGCCCATTTAGTTCCTTGATTTACTGATTAAAAATTGTGATTTTCCATAGCTAATTGTTCAATTACCAGAGGGTACCCATACTGCCCTCCAAACTCAGCATGGACTTCCCTCACAGCGCTCTTTAAGATCCCAGGCGTTTATCTCGGAGATCGATGACGCTCTCGTAGATCTGATGGTCACAGCCCTGCCAATTCTGATATCGTGGAGTTCCGGAGAGGTATTCTTCTGGTTTTCTACAAATGTAGAAAATCAATGGAGGTTTTAATATGTTTTAATCTGTGTGTTAATGGGACAATCATCCATCCAAAAAGAAAGGGGATGTCTCAATTGCCACGTTTAATGATCTGTATTCCACATATTATTCCATTTTCTGGCAGCGGCAGGTGTACTGATTGGTGGATTCAAGACGTTTAAAACCTCTGAAATCGCAAAACACATATATCAGATCATATTATATAGTTGATCGATGATATAATTCTGCTCTGTGGGGGAACAATAACACAAAACCGACACCACCAACACCAACTAATACATTTATATACATTTATCCGACCAACAAAAACTTTGGATAAACAAACATGGGCCAATATCCTAACTACCAATATCTCTAATGAATTCAATTAATGACTACTCATAACCCCATTAATCATTCTAATCACTTGTGATCATATCCAAAGGATAAACCCTAATCAGAATCATATCATGCCACACAAAGTCTTTCAACTTACATGGCGTAAAACCTAGAAACAATTTGCCAATAGGTCAAAATGTCTCTTCAGGCTCTATACGCAGTGAATCGACAAAGGTGCAGGAAAGCGACCAAGAGAACACCAGTTTTGCATTTGTCATTGGTCTACTCATAACATAATTGATATGCACTAAGTATCTGCCATTTGTGATACCATAATAATGTGTATTATCTTTCTAATTCTACAATACCTTATTCACTTTCATTTGTCCTACTAAGTACAGTCATGTAATTTCAACATTTGAGCCACTTCTATGACCCAACGCTTACAACATCTTACACTTGGGATACCCGGGTTGCCCTGTCTGTCCTGTGGTGGGCCGGTGTCATCATCCTCCATATCTTCATCCTCGTCACTCTCGATATCGCTGCCCTGCCGGAGGTCGGTGTCTGCAAACATCAGCACTGGTAAAATTACTATATGATATACATATTATACAGATACAGTATATATGTTTGCCCACCAATTGGTTTCAACAATTTCTAACCAGCAAAATTGCCATGTGTTTACCTTTTATTCGTGGAATGGTTTCCAACAATGGAAAGGGGTTAGGCATATGATCCATCCAAAGCAACTCGATCATGATCACATTCCCCATCAAACAGCTATAAACCAGGAATAGGATGTCATGGGAAATCACAATTTCCAAAATGATGGGTCATGTTCATCAATTTCCCATATGGGTGTGTCTGAAAATGTCGTGTACCCCTACACCCAATGGTTTTGCTGATCATTATCCCGTTTTTAAATGCCTATTAACTATGGGAATATACCCAACATTTTCAGACAATTTCCCCATCTGTTTTCCCCTTTTGAGAGAGAAAATCAAACAGTATTCCCAGTGGTTCATCCAGCGTGCCAGGTCGTTTTATCCCAGAAAATATCTGGTTGGTGGTTGAGCCTACCCCTCTAAAAAAATATGAGTTCGGACCAGTTGGGATTATGAAATTCCCAACTGAATGGAAAGTCATAATCCACATGTTCCAAACCACCAACCAAATATCATGGGTTGTTATTCAATATTGTTATGGTAACTGGGCTATTGAATGACTATTGAATGATTAGTGAATGTGTATACAATTATCTAATGGGATGTAAGTTGCCAAATTAAATATCTACTTGTGCTGAAGGGAATATGGACACACAAGAGACACTAGCAAGAAATTTATGAAAAGAAACTAGGATGTATCAGCAAATCATATATACATATATATATAAATACATTTGCTGACGACAATCGAATGAAGGGGTTCCTAAGAGGTACAGTACTTCCCCCATAAACATCGCTTTTCGGGGGGCACAATAACTATTCAATCACCATTTCAAGTGATGTATGACCACCAAATAGGAGAGTTTTGTCAAACTCAATGGATTGGTTTAAGGGAAAAATTACAGGAAAGCCCCATATTTAATGGGAAAATCTATGGTTTCCTGTAGATTTTCCCTTAAACCAATCCATTGAAAAACAAATAGGAGAGATTAATAATATGAACATATGATGAAATCAACCAATTTAAGGATCCCTTTCACAGCCAGCGCCGCCTCATCGTCTTCATCCTCCTCATCCTCATCGAAGTCCTCCTCTTCCCCGCCCTTCTTTCGCTTGGAGCGCTTCACCTTTGGTCGATGGGAAGTTTCAAGAACACTGCGGAAAATGGGGCGACAACTGGGTATGCCTGGAAATGGGTATACCCCCAGATTCATGGGTGCACCATGGTGCACCAGTACCCCATTTTCAAACGAATCGACAAAGCCCAACTCAGCATTCGTCGCAGTTTGGATCAGCCAACCTTCTTCTTGTAGACCTTCAGCAAAGCGCTGAGGAACGGCGAATTCTCTCCCACCAAATCTGTGAACTCAGCCTGGCCCGAGGTGCAGGGTGCCGACAAAAGAGGGAATACCTTGTTACATTTCCCCAGTTGCCTAAAACATCCTAAAACATGTGAGATCATGTCAGTTTCGCGGACTTCCATCCTTGAACCAAGTCTGAGAACACAGAACACAAGCTTCGGTACATCTAATGTCTGCAATCTCTATCAGCCATCGGGTGCTATGACAAACGTTTTTGAACTTCAGCGCCAATAAATGATGTTTTGAGCAATATAACGTGACAGGCAAGCAGTACCCATAGGATCCATGTATGGTATATATGCTAACATTTGGGGTATATTGATGGTAAATGTTACCATATATAGCATACATGGATCCTATTGGGGTTCACCAGTGCGCGGTCTACTTGGGGGCCGTTCACTTCACAAAGTCCACACTGTACCGACGTTGCTGTCATGTTCTGAGACACGGGGATTGAACACCAACTATTTCAGAACTTGATGAACAGCTCGACCATCGCTTAACCATGGCTATCTGATAGCAGGGCTCTGGGCTCGTCTAAATCAATCGGCAACCATTTTTGGGGATGGACCACGGATGAGAAGAGTTCCTGATGTACCAATATCCTTACCCTCTGGTAATTTGTTACAGTTTGCTATTGAAAATGACCATAGAAATAGTGGATTTTCCCATTCAACATGGTGATTTTCCATAGTTATGTGTACGTGTACCAGAGGGTAAGTGTCAAACCATCATCAGCCGACGTCACCTGCAGGTTCTGCTCTTGAGTGTGCCACTCCTTAATCTCCGCCTAGCAGGTGGACGCACCAGCCAGAGATAGCCAGAGTATTTATTTCACCAAAGAATGGAAACCCAATGGCTGAAAGAAATAGGGCTAGAAAGTGCAATCAATGGTTCGGTTTAAGGTTATCCAACATGGCAGATTCCTTTTTGGCCAAGAATAGAGTTGATATTTATGAACAAAAATCTGCACTCTACGTATTCTTATAGCCAGGTCCAAACGTGAGTGGTTGCAAAATTGCAAAGTTTAATTTTTGCACCAGTGCACGCATGGGTTAACTTAATCAATCGTAATCACTAAACGAATTGTCCGTCTCATTGTCCCTAGAACTCAGAAGAAAATACAACAGAGAATTGACCCCAGATCCTGTGATTGGGCAGCCAAAGTAACAACATGCGTTTGGCCAGAAAACCATGTCTGAAAGTTTAGGTTGCATTCCCCGACAACATGTCCACACATGTCGTTGCTTCCCCCTACAAGACTGAACATTTCTTGCATAATATTTGAGTCATCAAGTTTGGGAAAGGGTCTCTGTTCAATATGTCCGTACATGTTTCATGTAAGATCAATCCGTACATCATCTGCACACATGAAAGAAAATTGCTTACTCACTTACATCCCCAATTTTCATCCCCAAACAGCTCCATTTTGATGTACAAAAAGTGGTCCTCAAGCTCCCCCATTGTTTCATGGCACCTTCTTCTCACTGAGCTGATCCTGACATTCCTTGATCTGGTGCATGACGCTGGTCTTATCCTGACGACACCTGGCCATCGGTGTGGTGTCGTTAAGGGCTGAGAAACTTTGGGCCCTGCGGCCGACAAAAAAAAGGTCGATAGATTCTACCATAGAAACCAGACACCAGAAATCTATGGCAAATCTATGGAAATATTGGCCATCAAATTTATGGCGGTTTTTAATCCAAAGTCTTGGTACTCAGATGATGAGAAACGAATGGATTAGACTACTCTGGATGTACATAGATTTACCTATTATTTAGGGTGTTGCATGTAGAGCCGCAAGCCATTTCAGTGTAATTACAATGATGTTCTCCAAAAAAAGTTGTCTCACTCGCCACCCATCTGGGCAAATGAGAATATCTTTTGTATCTCACAACGTTGTTAAATAGACCATAGCTGGGGATCTCCGAACTCCAGATCAGGTTGGATCCCAAATCAAATCCCCATGATTCCCCATATGTGATTGGTCGTTCCTGGCCCAATCCAGTTTTTTCTTGGTCAATCTTCATGCAAAAACAAGTAACTTGAAGGGTTAATCGCCATTGCTATTCCTTAAATCCAATCGGTTGATCATGTTGAAATATGTTGACATAATTTTAGAATCCTTCAAGCCACACTTTAGAATCATTTTAGTTGACCAAATCCCCATGTCTATCCATTTCTAGTGGTTTCATCCGGAATCATTGGTTACCCTCTCCCAAAGCCCAACTCATCGGTCAATGTTCTGGGGGAGACACACTGCTGGACACCCCTCGAATCGTCAAGGGACTTGGTTGCTTTCTTCAGCAGCGTCTCATCCTTCTCTTCCAGTTCGTTCAGGGTCAACAGCTCCTGTCGCTGAGAACTATGGGCACATGGAAATCCTAGCAATGACAAGATTTTAACCATCAAACATGTGAACCAAATTATAATTTAACCAATTTAACCATGGAAAATGGTTTAAACATGGGATACCTTCGAAAATGGTGAAACAACTGTGATTTAAACCGCAAATTTGGTGAACAATTGGGATTTAACCATCAAACATGGTCCCATGATGTCCCTTTTGGGCTTCCAATACACACAAGGCTGCAGCTGGCTGCAGCTGGTCCATCAAGATGCCCTCAGGGATGAGTCTCCTCATAGAGTACCAGCAGTTTCATCTCTGCATTTTTGAGGTCGCTCTCCAATTTGGCCTTTTCCTGGCTATGTCGTGTGCTCAACATGACATCTCTCGAAAGCTTGGGCCAGGAGGTTCCCGAAGAGGTTCCCTTGTTCAAGAACCGGCATTGAGGCATAGTGGTGGAAAAGTACTGGAGAGTTGTTAGATCATTTGGGTACACAGTTGGTCCTTGACTGCCCCAATCTGTCAACAACAAGGGACGTATGTGTATGAATTCTTTGTCCGTCCTATTCTTCCAGAAAGCTCTTGCAATTCTATAGAAGTCACCAGCAGGGGCGTCCAGAAACCAGTCTTGGCCTACCATCTGAGTACCCTTGGCATCACAGCAGGAGGAAGCAGCACCCGGACAGGCACCCCCAGCCCCATAGGAATCCCGCGCCGAGCTTTTTCCACAGAATCTGCGAAGATTTCGAAGACGCTCTAATCGCTTAAAAGCTGGACCATCCACTTCTCAAGCTGTGACAAGTATTGTTCACTTGTTGTGTTCGCTGCAGTGGCATCAATGACTTTTATGCTTGTTTTCTTCACATGTATACCCAGCAGACCAGACCATGCCGTTTCGCGGCGGGTTTCAGTTGTCGACGAAGGTCTTTCGGCCTTGGAGACCTGTGGTGGCTCCACGACCGGCCAAGGAATCTTGCCAGGTGTTGTCCAAATAGGCCAAGCCTAAGGCATCGGATCAAGTCGTGTTGGGACATGGAACAGGTTCAGCTCTTTGGTGTGCACAAAAACCGTTCAAAAAAACCGGGTTGACGTGAATTTTGGCCGTCAAATATATACATACATAACTCATATATATATATATATATATAATCAATTATATACATGTATATACATATATCATATACATATACATATATAATCATATATACATATTACAGTAATATTACATATTTATATAATAATTATAACAAAAGACATGTGAAGTGTGTCCTTTGAGATCCTCATTTTCGGCTATCAGGCCAAGGAGCCCACAAAGTCCCAGGTCGCAGGGTTCAAACAGACGGCCTTCTCCAGGAATGCAGTGTCTGCTGGGCCGATCAACTTCTGACCCAGGTCGAACTGTGCAAAGACCTAGGGGCCGGGGCTAGGTGGGTGCCAGCTGAGCAGCTGAGGTGCCGAGTCAAGATCTGAATGGAAAAAAAAATGCATTTCGGGAACGGGACACAAGGTCTCAACATCTCTGTATAGTCATCGATCTGGTATCCAATGAATCTAATCCTTTGCGATGAAATGGTTTCTTCTTCAGCATCACAACAATTATCCGACTTTGACTTTTGAATGAAGCTTGTTAGCAGAATGGGAACAACCAAACAGCAGCTGCCTGCCATGTGTTTCTTTAGTCAAGACGCGTCTCGAGATCCATAAATCGCCTTTCGCAAACCAATTTCTCCGATGGCACCCCACAAGACTGTGGTGGAATACCTCGGCTTCATTCGGGAGCGATAAGTTCAGCCATCAGGACCCGGGGTTTTTAATACAATATAGATATATCATGATATATCTCGATATGTATGTTTAAATTAGACAAACAATGACAAACATATTATAATATTATCACTATTTAACGTACGGGAACTTTTCAAACCCCCGTAGTTGATAGCGAACGTTGTGAAATGGCGATGTGAGGTGATGGCCAGTCCTTACCATCAGTGCGGATACTTGAAGCAAACGGGTCTGAAACAGACAACGAAACCTGGGAAAACCCCAAGATCTCATGGTTGATGAGCATTGTTCCTATTAAAACGGCCATAGAAAGGGCGTACCCTCCAGTTTGAGACAGACCTAAATGCTGAGTTGCACCATGATTTGCACATCTAGTTCTAGTATGTTCTAGTAGCTTCATAGCCTGAAAATGCATAGCGTTTGGAGTTTTTCCGGGTGCACATCTCAAACACGACAGCGTATCATTATGTTCTTAAAACAGTACTTCGTCCATGAGCTGACTCAGCATGAAGTCTAAGTTCATCTCAAGCCACCCGGAAGCTTCTCAGCATGTTCATGCATTTTAAAATGTTCAGGTCCTTGCAGCCTTAAACAAAACCTCAACTGGTTGGTGGTTTCAACCCCTCTGAAAAATATTAGTCAGTTGGGATGATTATTCCCAATATATGGGAAAAAAAAATGTTCCAAACCACCAACCAGTCAAATATTTACAAATAGGGCACCCGGGAACCCAAAATCATCTCAGGTTCCCCAATCACATAGCAACAAATTGAGTTGCAAACCACCATTTTGCAATCTTTTCCCACTCAAACAGCTATAAAATGGTGATGACACGTGATGACTTCATTTTTGAATTCCCCTTGTTCCCCCAATAAAATAGTTGTGAAATGCCGTAGATTCTGGGTAAATAAATTATCATATATCATGATTCACTAACCTGAAATCAAAAGGCTGTTTACCTTTGATGAAGGCCCCCCCCTGCCAAGTCCCAAGGGGAGACCCGCGGACGATCTTCGTTTTCCCTCCCATATTAGGAGTAGTGAGTAGTGGAACTTAATTATGCTCCTGTCTATGTCGTCAAACTTCTGCCTGGCCATTCTTTGCCATCTTTTCCCTTTCCTTCCATTCCAAACTGGTGTTTCGTTTTTCCACCTCCCGTTTGCTCAGAGTGTCAAACTGTATGGCAGGCAAACCTTGCAATTATTCGTCGTCGTTTTGTGTAGGTATTCTGCCAGGATGTGATACACATCAGATTGTTTGGGATGTGATGGTCGCTGTAAAAAACCTGTCGTCCAGCCACCATATTCCTGAAATATAAATAATAAGGCCATTTTGGGGATGCTTCCGCGAATCCTAACATACCATATCCATTTTCCATTCCAAACACCATCATTCCAGTGAGGTCCTCCCCACACCACAACGGGCGATACGCCAGGCTTCTGATTGATGACCTGGTGACGTTCCCACAATGCCAAACCGTCCATGATGCCACTGGCGCCAGTCACCGGACCTGGCTATCATCGGCGGATCCAGATGGGGTGGTTAAGGTTGCAGTAAGTGATCAAAAATCTTGATAACTTGGGATTTTAACATCAAAACTAATGAACAGAGATCTGACCCACGAATTTCATGGATATCTGATATCTGTGTGTCTGACAACGGGGTATGCACCCCAAATGGATCCAAATGGCTAATATTAGTGGAGAAAATTATGATAAACCAGAATTTTGGGCATGCCTATTGTCAGACAAACCCATAACATTTGATGGTGCACCTCCCAATCTGGCATATCCCAAGTGTTTGCTGTTAAACCCCTGTTGCCCCGTCCAAAATATTCCACAATGGGGCCGTACATGCCAAACATTGCCGTAGAAAGTGATACTTGACCTGTCTAGTTCAGGACCTCTGCACTGAGATGGAGATCATGGAGGGACATCTGGAGTCGACTCTGTTTTTGTCACCATAGGGGGGGTTTCATAAATGGGGGTATCCAAAAATTGTTGGTTTATAATATGGAAAATGCAATTAAATGTATAATTCGGGGGTACCTCTATTTCAGGAAACCACCATATTGTCAGATTGAAACCGCCACATAGTTTGATTGATGAATAGAAAGACGGCTGACTGGACACCTGGAGGGTATGTCACAAGTTGTCTATATAATGAGGATGTGCTAAATTTAGGCCACACATCACCAAAACTTTGCGTTTTTTTGATTCAGAGTCTCTCCAATCTTTCCAAAAAAAATGAAACACCGGTTCAATTCGTTCCAAGGCAAATTGTTTGAGGGGCTTCCATTTTATAAGCCAGAACCACCTTTAGTAGATTCTACAGTCACATGGGGCTACCCGACGGGTACCCAACAGATACCCAACAGGAGCCTAGATGTCTTACTTTGTCTTACTTGTTTACATTACAATCTGCTGAGGCTGGGCACCCACATGCAAAATATACATGGCACTATCTAGTGATCTAGTGTTTCTGCTAAACTAGAGATATCTAGAGATGTTTGCCATTCTTGTGCATCCATGTGCATTCCATTTTTTCAACCACGCCCCTGGATTTTTCATCTCTGCCTCAACTTTAGGCCATAGGCCACACCATGGCCACACCATGCCCGGCACCTGAACCACCTTGACCCATGTAGACAGAGATGGAGGAGAAATGCACCGTCCTAGCGGCGAAAATCTGACTGCTGCAGAGATGTTCATCCAAAACTCGGAGTTGCCAAGTGGGTTCCCTACCCATGACGGATCCATGTATGGTATATATATATATATATTGATGGTAAAAATGTTACCATATATATATAGCATACATGGATCCTATAGGTTATATCTTCTCATTCTTGTCTAGTGATGCCATGCGAATTCAAAATGGATCATGAAAAACCACCGTTGGCCCTCATTGCCACTATTTCACACACTGCCACTGTCCTGTTGATGGTGGTGGCGGTGATCAGCCTGCGTCGAATCACGAACGGTTCCTACAAAGTGGGGCCCCCTAGATAGCTAAGTTGGTTTATAACTCCAATAACTATGGTTTATGGTACCTATAACTATAGTTAATGGGGTTTATAAACCATCTTATAACTGGGGGGCCCCACCTTG
>Ga0126342_10005669_pt1 | contig 21896 bp, 20 predicted proteins | sample Cyp1metagenome_FD_92528 | JGI IMG/M metagenome (GOLD analysis project Ga0126342, IMG submission 92528) | Coral microbial communities from Lord Howe Island, Old Settlement Bay, Australia - Cyphastrea 1 metagenome | ecosystem: Host-associated > Invertebrates > Cnidaria > Coral ... | reverse complement strand
CATACGGGTGAATGTCTACAACTCAAACCCGGGTGTTCTAATTCTTTAGGCTCATTTTTTGCCCTCTCGAGGGGTGCAACCGGGTATGATTCTTTAAGCCTCATGGGTTAGAGTGGCCAACTGCCAACTGGGTATGATTCTTTAAGCACTGTTCCAGGTGCCTGTACAGAAGGGTTCCCATTCTTTAAAGATATTTTTTGGTGGCACAGGGCGTCCCTTTAAAGAATCTGAACACCCGGGTTAGGGACCGAATTCAAAGGGGGATATATTGGGAATAATCATCCCAACTGACGTTCATATTTTTCAGAGGGGTAGGTATACCACCAACCAGATATATATATATTTATCCCTTGATATCCTTACACCATAAATAGGTTCCCAACTTCCAAGCTCTGACAGGCGAGGGCACCTTCGGGGCCAATGCGGGGCTTCCGGATGTGGCTGTGGGCCTGCTGAAGCCCATCAGCGACAAATACGTCCCGGACACCATCAGCCATGCTGACCTCTGGGTGCTGGCGGCCAATGTAGCTATCAAGGTGGGCCTTGGGATGGTGGAATGGTGGATGGATGGATATGGATGGTCTAGTTCGAGGTTGGGTAAAAAGGGATGGTGATTCTTGGAGGCTTTTTGGATTTGGGGAAAGGATGAGAATGAGAATGTCTGTTTCTTGCGTTCATGAGAAGCTTGAGGCCTGGACCTGCAGGAACAAAATTGGCCATCGATGGCCATCGATGGCCATACAAGGGAATCCAACCAATGATCATTTCGCCCAAGCTGACTCAAACACATCCCAAGCATGTTGTCTGATAGGATCAAGCAAAGATTCAATGTTCACCATTGTTTACCCCTTTTGGAGTTCCTTTGATGTGAAAGCTCCAAACAGTCCGTGGGCGGTTCTTGCATGCGTTGATCTAACTTCCAGATCCTTTTTGATTCAAATAAATGATCCAAGTCTTATGTTTGGCTGTTCAACATCCATCAACATCCCATTTATATCCGTTCATTATGTCTCAAACACATCACATCACCTCCCCAATTATACTGTATATAAATTGTATTACTGATAATATCACAATTATGGTTGTTTCTATACATCGATTTCATTGGTGCTTAAATCCTTATTAAAACCCATTCCACACCAACAATTGTTAGCCCCAAATATTGTTGGTTCATTCTTATTCTTGGTGAATTTCGGGCAAACTCAGCTATGTCCAGCTAATGATCCCCCATTTTGTTGCTTTACCATTTGTTGGTTTCCCCCATTTAAGGTGAACATTACCATTTGGATCATTTGGTTTGTAGCTGGGATTAAGCCCAACTATCAGCCATATAACTGCTTGGTGGTTTGGAACATGGCTTTTATTTTTCCATTCAGTTGGGAATGTCATCATCCCAACTGTTACTCACTCATCCTTTTCAGAGGGGTAGGGCTCAACCACCAACCAGCTTATCATCCCCCCTTTTTCGTTGCAGGTCATGGGCGGTCCGGACATCAAGACGCGCTTCGGGCGCAAGGATGCCAAGGACTCCAGCGAGTCGGTCGAATCGCAGGTGGGGTGGTTTTTAGCAGCGGCCAAAAAAAACCCGGTGGATGAAACAAAAAACCCTCAAACAATGGTGGTTTTAGGGGAGTTCAACATAGTTTCACTCAGTTTAACCATGAAAAATATGGGCTAGAAGTGGATATATAACTGATAAATGAGGATTTTTGTTGGGATTTCATGGGGGATGCCATTTAATAGGGGGGTTCGACAATCAAAAGATGGGGATATAAGCGGATTTAACCATGAAAAGTATGGGTTGATGATTAGTTCGGGATTATACTAACCAATATATTGGGGATTATCACAATCCATTAAGGGGAATCCTAATCAACCAACCACATGTGGACTTGGGGTGGATGGGGATTTGAATGGACGAGGGAACTGGTGGAAACCTTGCAGAACTGTGGCTGAAAGAGGCGCTGATTTCATTTTTTTTTGAATGGATTCCACCCTTTTACAGGTGAGAAGTTGAACACTGAACATGAGATTGTCCCAAAATATGTGTTGCCAAGCAGATTCAGATTTGACAGATTTGACCCACATCTCCATTTTGGGTGTGCAGTTCCAGATAAAATTATAAGTGAGCATATATATATAATATAATATAATATATATATATATATATAATATAATATAATATATATATATATATAACTATATATATATACTTGCCCCTTATCTCAACTTATGGGGGTTAAAACCCCATGATTATACCCACTAAAGAATATCCCATTATACCGTATAATTATACCATTACCCTCAGGGAATCTAACATAGCTATGGAAAATTATCCATTTATGGATGATTTGCTTCTTATAGAAGTGGTGATTTTCCAGCTCGCTATGTTAAATTACCGGAGGGCATCTCCCATCCAACCTCCCATCAAATCCCAGGAATTCCCACGACATGTCCATCAAATTCCGAATAAAATCACCATGAGATCCCACTTAAAATATCCCCTTTCTGAAATTCCCATGTTTCATTCTGAATTCCCACCTGGGACCCTAAAGTGCAACATGAAATTCCCCAGTGAAATTCCCCAGTGAAAGCTGTTCGCCTTCAGGTGGGCCGTCTCCCCGACGGAGACAAGGGCATCGACCATCTCCGCGAGATCTTCCATCCCAAGGCCAACGATGGCGGGATGGTGGCTACCCCCTGTGGAGAACAAGAACAGGAAACATACGGGGATATAGCTGATAAATGCTGATAAATGATGTTTTTTTTTTGGGTTTAACCATCAAAAGTATGGGATATAGTGGGGATATAGTTGATAAATGATGGGCTTTAATGGGGGTTTAACCATCAAAAGTAGTCGGGATATAGTGGGGATATAGCTGATAAATGATGGTTTTAATGGGGGTTTAACCATCAAAAGTAGTCGGGATATAGTGGGGATATCGCTGATAAATGATGGTTTTAATGGGAGTTTAACCATCAAAAGTAGTCGGGATATAGTGGGGATATCGCTGATAAATGATGGTTTTAATGGGGGTTTAACCATCAAAAGTATGGGATATAGTGAGGATATCGCTGATAAATGATGGTTTTAATGGGAGTTTAACCATCAAAAGTAGTCGGGATATAGTGGGGATATCGCTGATAAATGATGGTTTTAATGGGGGTTTAACCATCAAAAGTAGTCGGGATATAGTGGGGATATAGCTGATAAATGATAGGTTTTATGGGGGTTTAACCATCAAAAGTAGTCGGGATATAGTGGGGATATCGCTGATAAATGATGGTTTTAATGGGGGTTTAACCATCAAAAAAGTAGTCGGGATATAGTGGGGATATCGCTGAGGAATTATCAGTTATAAGTTGGTGTATACCACCATAAACCCAGATGGAGGTTTCTGAAATGGTGGGGTACCCCAAGTCAACCCATGGGTTAACCTATACTAAGTCATGGTCATCCCCCCCCAATTTTAACCTCTATGTGGGGATATAGCTGATGAATGATGGTTGAATATGGTTGATGTCTTTTTTTTGGGCGACATATACCATAGTTAATTACTATTTTTTTCCGGTAAGGCTCGGTCAACTGTGGGTTTGGTGCTATAAGATGATGTTTCATATTCCTTAAAGCAGGATGGCTCAGTTCATTCTTGCTACCCAGATGGCCCAGTTTACCCCACTATTACTACTGCAGCTGTTTCGAGCCACCCGGCAACACGTTGCAGTGCTGAGCTTTGTGAAGTCTAGGAGTCTTCCACCAGTGCCAGGATGACTGGGAGGTTTCATATAAATCTTCCCTGTTCCGACCCCCCCAAAAACGCGAAACAATATGGTGATGATGATGCTGATGCTGATGATGATGATGATGATAATGATGATGATGATGATGATGATGACGACGATGATCTTGAATGACCAGATGATGTCTGTTTTCTGAATATATCAGTTAGATTCAGTTTCCAGCCCTCCCAGGGCTTCGATGACAAAGACATTGTGGCCCTCTCTGGTGCCCACACTGTGGGTGACTTGGTCAGACTTGAAAGGGTGTATGGGTGGAAAAAGCCACCCCCGGTCATAGATAGAAAAGTTGGAAGCCCGGAAAATATGGAGGACACATCATTTATAACATCTTGGAAAGACTTTCCGGCATTGTTTTTGGGTTGTTTTAGAGGTTTTCCGAGCCAATTTTTGTATGAATGTACACACACACACATATTTTGAACATCAAGTGAAGTTGTTACTATCAACACACCTAAATTGACATCCTTGGGACGTTCATCCATCCAAATATCCCGAAGATATACTTCATCCGACTTCATCCCAGTCTCTTTTGGCCCTGGCTATCAATTGTCAGAATTACCATCCACTCGAAGAAGTGCACGCAGTGCAACTTGCAACTGGAAAATTTTTAAAAGATTTCAAAAGTATCGGACTTGACCAAGGGGTTTGTTTTGATGATTCTTCACTCAAACGGCTTTGGTGGTTGCAAATACTTTGCTTTTTTCCATCTCCCCAAAGTGGGAGGTGGTGTCCAATGACTTTCATGAATCATGTCCTGGAATAGTAAACCCTGATATACCCTGACGATCAATTGGGGGGTTGCTGACAAAATAGTTTTTTCTAAATCACTATTGAAATTGGTATATATATATATACACCATTATATACCTAAAAAATAAGCAACTGCGGGTGAAGCAAAATCCTGGGTTAACATTGCTAGTTGTTGTTGGTGGTTCCTAATGCGAAAATAGTGGTTAATTTATGTAGATGTACATAACCGTAACATTTTCTACTGTTTTGGGGCTTAGTATATATACATATATAAATATACATGTTACATAATTAAAAAAAAAGTTGATAGTTCTCTACACTTATGTAATTTTGTACGTGAGGAACTAACTAAGTAAATAAAATAATATAGATCTATCTATCTATCCATCCATCTATCCATCCATCCATCCATCTATCTATCCATCCATCTATCTATCTATCCATCTATCTATCTATGTATCTATCTATCTATCTATCTATCTTTATTTTAGGTTCGCCGGCTCAAGCACCCAGCCGCCGAGCCACGCAACAACGGTTGTGACTTTCGTTCTTTCAGGAAAGTGCAACCTGGATCGCAGTGGCTTCGATGGACCCTGGACGGAGGAACCTTTGAAGTTCGACAACACTTACTTCAAGGAGCGCTGGCGGAAACCACGAGTTTCCGCGGGGAAATTTCATGGGGATACCCTCCGGTAAACGTTTACGTAACTATGGAATATCACCATTTTGAATGGGTAAATCAACGAACTAAATGGACCATTTTCAATAGCAAATTGTGAGTTTACCAGGGGGATACAATGTGTAACCATCACAGTAGGTAACCATCAACAGTAGGCCTTTAAGAGGCGAACAATGACGTGTTGGGAATGTCAAAATCACCTTTGGAATTATTGGAAAAGATGGTTGAGGTTCCGAAGCATAGGATAGGGTGACAATTTCAGCAGAAGGTCCCAGGAATTGGTTGAAGGAACGTTTCCAGGTTTGAAACATCCCATGTTTGATGGGAAGAGCATGGAAGAACCACAGTTCCCTGGAGGAAACCACCATGGAAACAGGCCAGCCACGTGTGGCCCCAATGATCTCAACATGTTGGCAATTCCGAGGATCCATGATATCTCATGACATCTTCATGATATCCATCGAAATCATCGAAAGTCAGAGTTTGTTTCTTGCTTGGATGTGCATCCCAGGTAAGTAGTTTCATAACCAAGTGAAATAAACCAGTTATGGAACCTCCAGTGATACACACACACATATATATATATGTGTATATATATATACACATATCATATATGATATATATGATATATGTATATAATATGCCGTTATGCCGTAGGAACAAACACGGGTCATTGATCCCATCCCACCCAGATTGCCGACAAAACCCACCAGCCCCTCGAAGCCTAGGAAATGTTGGAGAAGGAGTACAAAGAAGAAACCACCGAGAAGGGAAATCCTCAGTTCAGGCGATGTTTGGCTAGTGATGATGGTAAGACTGGTAAGATGTGGATAGATGTGGGGTTTTACATAGAAAATAAAGGACCCCCAATAGCTGGCTGCGAAAATGACATGAAATGATTTAGGGGTGCCCCCATTTTAGGACCCCCTCTCATGTGACGGCAGCAACTTTGTTTGTGGATCTAGCGTCTGGTTATTTTTTCACAGGTTGCTACGGATGCTATGCAAAATCACATAAAGTCACCATTTTTTGTAAGTGGAAGACGTGGGTGGAAAAAATAGGGGATCTATCCCCCAAGAAACATGACGAGCCACACAAGAAGTCTATTTTGTTTTTTAAAGGGGGAAACCAAAGTCAGGATCCGAAAGCAACACAAATTCGGGATTGTGTTTCAGTTTTAACCAACCACAAAATGGTACTTGACATTCATCTACCTACCGGCATGAAGATTTCAAATTGGAACTTTATCAGCCAACATTGTAGAACCCAAAGTCACGGGTGGTTCATAATTAGATGACTTTCAGACAGCCCCACTTGAACCCATCACCCTGGCTCCTGGTGATGAGGGTCTTCAAGCTCCCAGCATGTCCCCCCAAGGCTTCAACTAGTGGAGAACTGCATGATGACCCCGCTGTCTTTCGCAAGTAAAGACTGTTTTTTTTGGTTTCAAAGTTCCAAACATGTCTGTTATGTTTGATCTCCCCAAAAATGACATGATGATCCTAGTTTTCAAATGTAGAAGATTTTGGACGTCCTTAGCTCCACCGTAAAAAAATTGGATCTGACCACCGTAATTGTTGGATCAGATGGATATTTTTTGAGGGATGGCTCAGCCACCCGTGGAAAAGCTTGTGGGTTTGCTCTGAAATGAGGGAATCCCATGGTGTTTTTTTCCAAATAACTAGGAGGAACATGATTTTCAAACCGGGGCGATGTCGAATTGTAAATGGTGACAGTTAGTTTCTAAACCACTGAACGTTAAAACCGTTAAAAGGTGAAGGTTTTTGTCCATCGTTTCCAGGAGCGGCAGCGGCACCATCATGCTGATCTCGGCCCCTCGGCATGGTGAGATGGGCCAAGTCCGATTTTCGAAGGGGTCAGTGATTTCTTTTTTGTGAAGAAACATGAGGAAACTATGGAGTAAATCACAAGAACTGCAACAGTAATTAGGGATATTGGGTTCCAAATCTAAGATTCTATATAAGTCGATTTTTTCGTTTTTTTTGCGATTGGGTATAGCCTAGAAGCCAACATTGATGAATGAATGACTCAAAAGGAACAATTTTGGTGGCTCCACTGATACCTCATTCTTGATCCATAGACTTTCTGGGTGTGTCTGAAAATGCCCCCCACTGCCGCCCAAATGCAACTGCAATCGGGAAAACGATGATGAACCATCAACTTTCTCTTTATTTTTTCCAAATGTCCAACAACAAGCATCCAAAGTTCCAGCTTTTTCCAGATTGTTCTTCCAGATTCTCATAGATTCTCCTCGTTTTCCATGGTTTTTATTTTCAGCAAAAAACACATTTTCGAGAATCAAACTATGACATCAACCACCCAGCTGCATCACCCAGGACTTGGCTCTGCTGAAGGATCCGGCCTTCAAGGAGCATGTGGAGACCTATGCGAAGGATCAGGAGCCTCCGCCTCCAGAAGCCTTGTGGAAAACCTCGAAGATTTGGGGGGTCGGGGAACCAGAGATCTTAGATGATTTTAGTCTATCTTTAGTAGGATACAATCGTTGAGATACCCAATTTGGAGCCTAATATCCATCCGAGCAGCTGCAATCTACTCCGGTTGATGATTTGATGTGAGGATTTTCTGGTAGGATTTAACCATCAAAGCTATGGGGATAAGCTGATAAATGGTGGTTGGTTGATGATTTTTTTAGGGTTTTAGATGAACCGACATGCAATGGGGAATGTCACATGGTTTAACATCTGCATACCCTCCGGTGTCATCAAATGTGGCTGGCTAGGAAATCCCCGAACTAAACGATAGATATACAGCTGGGAAAATCCTCAAACTAAATGGTGGCTTTTTCAGCAAAGCCACGTTTGATTGCCGGAGGGTAGCATCTGCGTAAAAGCGATGGGAGAAGATGGGGATTCAACATGACTCAACCCGGATTTCTTGGGATTTCCATGGGTTTTTAATGGGTTTCAACCAACCAGGGGGGTAAAGCATCATAAACACCATCAATTGGGATAGAACGGGAATGGGGATCATTTACCCTCTAGATCCCCGCTAATGCGCTAGCGAAAGTTGCAACAAGCGGCTTTGGCTGACCCGTGACGTCGCTGCCAGAGAACATGTCGTTTGTCCTTTCGGTTTGACAAAAGCAACGGCGACAGCAAATGCAACGACAAGCCCTGGAGCAGATGAACAAATCTTCCAGTTCCACTACTAATAATGAAAGATAAAATGCAGGCGATAAGTCATAGTTTTAAATTTAAAGGCCAAACAAGAAGCCGCACGCGTGGAATTCCCATTTATCAACCAAACCTATATGATGGGGTTTTGCCCCTGAGAACTGGGGATTATACCAATCAATTTACGGGGGATATATCATGATATAGGAAACATGGGGAAACAATGGACTGTCACTATACTTTCCTGCCATTTTGGTGGGGAAAATGAGAATGAACCTTGGGATTTTGGGGTTCCCTCTTTTCAAACGCACCCATCTGCCACTCTTTTTTTGCAATGGAAAAACATCAGTGGTGGGAACATCGTTGTTGGGGCTGGGAACATCTGCGAGGTACCCCCAAGAAACCCAAGAAATTGCCGGGGTTTCACCACTCCGGGGACAGGATGCCTACTTCAAGGACTTCACCAAGGCCTGGATCAAGTTGCAGGAGAACGGTGTGCCGGAGCTCAGGGATGCCCTGTGAGTCGGCCACTGAGCAGCTCGGTTGGGGGTGGTTTGGAAAGGAGAACTTCCTTGGGATCTGAAGAGAAGCAGGGTTCGGACAAATTGGGGTATCAGTTTCCCGCAAGACCTTTCAAAGGTGTTTAAAAGGATTATTGTATATGATATGATATGTTTATACGTATATAAGTACATATTATACGCTAAGTTGCAATCACTACAGGTACAAATGCTGGTATCCTAAGATTGGAGATGGCTCTAAATGTGATTCTAATTAACAATATGGTATGATATGGTATGATATGCTATGATTTGGTATGGTATGATATTGCACTTTGACTCTAAGTTGTTAGGCAACGACTCCAGCTGGAAAAAAATCACGATGGCCACGACTTCTGCTAGATCATCCAACAGGAATTTTGGTGGAAACTTCCCATCTGGTAATTCAACACCTTGCCATGGAAAACTGGCCCATTATCATGAATTACCTCTTCAATCCTCTTCAAAGGGGAGATTTTCTATAGCTATGTTAACTTACCATGTAATTCTGGAAACTGATTTGTCCCCCTAGTTCATGATCATGGATCCGGATCAGCCGCTCCCTGCATTGAAAAAGCACGGCGCCGAGGCGTTCATGGCTTGTCGGCTCCGTCCCCAGAGATTTTGGGGATCCTAGCACCTGCCTGGGCCCTATGATGTTTTGACCACCTTGTGGTGCGACGATTTTCTCTCCATTTTCTCTAGACTATACTCAGTGTATACGGCATTCCATGCTTGAAAAGGCTGCTCCGGGAGCTTTCAGAAGTGGAGAAGAGCACTTGAGGGAAACATCCTTAAAATATCTTAAAATCAGAGGAGTAAATAGAACCAATCCAGTTTTGCTTTCCTGCTTTCCAAGCGGAAATAAACAGATTATTCAGATCCAAATAGTTTTGGACTCTTCTCACAGAAAAACAATATCCATTTGGCAGCAAACATCATTGGCACATATTGGGACGATCAACATCATTTCTACGGATTTTGGCTCAAGCTTTAGCTGACCAGCTAGTTATAAAGGTCCACAAGAAAAGAACACTAATAGTGACATAGTGCAAGGGTTTCGGGTTGATCTTATGCTGCACTTGTGATGACCATCAGCTTCCAAAATGGACACGGTGACCAAAGAATTCATGGCTTGCGGCTGAAGCCCACAAGCGAACACGGAACCACTGACCACCTTTAAAAAGGCTTCCAAGTTCAGACAAACAAAGAGGTTGAACCAAACCTACCTCTACCATACTATAACATACTATAACTATAACTTATCTACCTGGAACATGAAACAACATCTTCAAACCTCGGTTCTTCCCATCGATTCCTAGTCGCATACCTTCCAAGTTTTTACCGCCTTAGTCCGGCGCCATGGTTGCGACACGACTCGCACCGAGGCCGAAGCACATGACTGAGCCCGGTAAATCCGATTCACATTTTTAGAGATGGGATAACCCAAGATAACCAAGCAACCTAAGAATAGCTATATTATGTATATATATATATATTATACAGTGTATATATATATATACATAACATATTCTTAGGTGGTTGTGAAGAATGACCTTCAGATGCATGGGATTATCCAAGAGGTTTTCGCCCCAGGCTCTGAGACCGTCTCTCAGCACCTCAGCTGCCATCAGGTGCTTCCTCAATACCATGGGGCTGGCGTTGTGGCCGCTGCTGCTGGCCGGGGAACCAGTTGCAGTTGCAGTTTCGCTTCAAGTTGCATTACATCAGCATTGGAAACCTCCACGTATATGGGATACATGGCCTTTATAGGTCCTGTATATGGCACTATGGCCTATACAATGGTGATTTTTTTCATCCCCATTTTTCTTAACAATCTTCCAACATTGGTGGGTGACATCTGATCTTCAGATGTCCAGCATTTCCAGCATTTCCAGCTGGTTCCCAATGTGGGGCCCCCCAGTTATAAGATGGTTTATAAACCCCATTAACTATAGTTATAGGTACCATAAACCATAGTTATTGGAGTTATAAACCAACTTAGCTATCTAGGGGGCCCCACTTTGCAGGCGCGTTGCGCGTGGGGCGTGTGCCAATCACCCAACGACTTCGGGCGGCAGAGCGTGGGCATCTCGGCCCAGATGAAGAGCGACCAGCGGGGCAAGGTGGGCGACCTGCGGGGGGTAACGCTGGGGGCCCTGGGGACCCCTGGGGGGCGCCCTGGGGGGCGCCCTGGGGGCCAGAGTTGGGGGTGAAAAAAACACGAAGAAATTGGGATGAAACTTGATGAAACTGACAAACATTGGAGGATTCGCGAAGCTGACACTGTGGATTTTGCTCAAATTCAAACAAACAAGGAACAAAGCCGTCCAGAAAAGCTTAACAAGACTTGGCGTGCAAGACGCAACCAAGATCAAACCGCATCATGAAGAAACCGCTATTCTTTTGGAGTGTTGACAGCTTGAGTCTTGCTTTTCTGTGGGATGAGTGGGTTTTGGCTCATTTAAAAGAAACGGCCTCAAACAGTGGCAGCCTGTTTCTCTAAAGCCTTGCTGCAATCACTAGGTGTTCCATTCTGCATGGGCCAAACATGTGGGTGGGCCCTTTCAGAATGAGCTGCAAGTGTTGCCTTGCTCTTTGGAGTTCTACTTTCTAAAGAGGCAGGCAATGTCAACATGAATATTTCAACCTTGGGTTCACAAACCCTGATTGATGAATTGGGATCATCGCAGAAAGTGAGCTATTGCATGCCATCGCTGCTTAAACAAATCCCCCAATGAAAGAGTCCTGTGTTTCTTAATCATTTTGATATCATCCTTTTGAGGTTATATAGTGTAAATCTTTGCGAACGCTTCAACGTTCCGACCAACGGAAGCTTAGCTTACCTGGAACCATATTCAAGAAAATGATATATATTTTAGGCACTGTACATCATGAATTGTGATTAATGAATGGTGAATGAAAACCATCATTAACCATCATTAAGCATCATCAACCATTCATTCGCTGAACGCCCCCCGTTGGAAGGTCACCGTTGAGGTCCTCTGTGGCGAGGATGCGGCGGCGGCGGCCAGCAGGGCGGCCACGCAGAAGTGCCCGTGGCGCGTTTGGGTCACCATCCACTTAACTAACGTATGGCTATGGATCAATACCTATTAATACCATTTTTAGGGGGATGAACATCCATTTACCAGCTATTTTGATGTTCACCAGGGGTACAAGGTTTTGACACACTGCCATATATATATATATAATAGTGGTATAAAACTAGATTCCAAGTTCTAAATTTAGATATATTTATCAGGATAATTATGGGATGGATATCTGGATATAGCAACATTATATATATATAGATAACGCACTATCATGGTACTTGGAAGTTTCATAACATACATAGCCTCTGGTAAATGAACAGGTATTTGTGATGGGGATGATACGTGGGGATGAATACGTTTAAAGTCATTTCAAGTACATATTGTTGGGTAATTTTCGGTGTTTGTGGGAGGGTATAGATGGTGAATGATTTCCAATCTATGGGGAATAACATTCTGGGGATCAGGGGTTGCATTTTTGTTGGAGTTATATATGATTATGGATGGATAGATGGGTTTACCCGAGGATCCGACAGCATTAACTCCACAGTGTGGCAAGGAACAGTGCTTTCAGGCCGTGAACCACAGGAAGTACTTTGTGTACTTTATGACACACAGATGTTTATGGTTATATATACACACAGAAACATATATAACGCATACTAAAATATATAGATGTTACATGTGTATATAGATGCATCTTGTATGCTGTACTGGTAGTTGCACATCCATTTCAATATTGTATCTACTTTGAGTGTCCAGATGTATCTATATGGGTCAACCATGATGCCTAGCTGAGGAAGACTGCCTCCACTAGTGGAGAGGCCCATCGTGGAAAACCAAGGGGGATGCGTTCAAGCAAGCATGTCTATGCATATATAGTATATGTGATGTGTATATTATGTAGTTATATAGAAAGGTTTTGTTTGATTGTGCAAATAGTTCCACAGGTTTCTTTTTTGTGTTTTTTTGAATTCCTAAAATAGTCCCCATGCTATTTTTCAGTTTTTTTTTAAAAAAATCAAATTCTGAAATAGTTTCTCAAGTATTTTGCAGAGGGTCCATATAGTTCTACATACCCCTCAGCTGCTCACCATGAAAGAGGCCAAGAGAGGTCCCAATGTATATACGAATATAGTATGTATATATATAATTGTATATATATATACATAATCATGATTTGTGAATTTAACGAGCAAAGATGACACTTTTGCTCACTTTATGAGTTTCAGGCAAGAAACAAAGCCGGAATGTTGACTCAGCTTGGCTTCCCGCCAGTGTATTCAGATGATCTACCCACCCCATTGCCATGGAAAATCATTCATTTTTTCATGTTTTTTTTCCCCACTAAAACTATATGGGTATGGATCAATAGCTATTAATACCTTTATTAGTGGGATGAACATCCATAAATCCCAGCTATTTTGATGTGAACTACAGGGGTACAAGGTTTTGACACACTGCCATATAAAAGCCTTGATTTTTGATAGGAATACTTCCTTGATGGTGTGAGTTTTTTCAGTGATGATCCCTCTTCCTGCCGCAGGCAGTCTTGAACTGTGCTCGAAGCTTGCAAGAGCAACTTGATAAAGAGGTGCAGCGGAAGGGATAGACTGCTTCGAACATGGCAGGGGACAGTTCTGTTTTGGTACAACAAATTAAAGGCGAAACTGGTTAAGAACAGAGGATGAGGATGAGGATGAGGATGATGACCATGATGACCATGATGACGATGACTATGATGACGATGATGACGACGATGATGATTATGATGATGATTATTATGATGCTGCTGATGCTGATGCTGATGCTGGCCTGACACTTCCATTCCTCAGAGCAAACTGACACAATGAACTTCTCACTGCTTCAACTAACCGGAGTTGCATCTCCCCAGGGCATGACAAGTTTCTCCAAATCCGCCAGTGGATCCAAAGTTATCATCTCAAGGATTCGTTCCAGCAGGAATTGCCTTTGCTGCCACCTGCATATCCTCTAAACAAACCAACAAACTGACTGGTCACGGATTTCAACCTCAACTATTTTTTTCCATCCATGACATTTCTGAAATGATGAACCCAAGTTTCAAATGTGTATTGACTGCTATGTTGGATGAGAACATGGGGGTGACTCAACCAGAAGTGAGACCTAAAAATCCCCGAAGAAAAGCTACGGACCAGGCTGAGACGGGTGCCATTGGCTACTTGCCACCCCAGATGTTGGGGCAAAATACCCCGCAGGAGCCGGTCGAAGCCGGTCGTAGCCGTGGGCTTCCTCCCGTATTAATTGATGGCAATCATTGGGGAACATGATAGTGAACCATTGGTTTTTTTTTGAGATTTTTTGGGAACCTTCAATTTTCGACAATTTTGGACAACACCATTTCATTTCATTCTCAGGTGGTGATGGAACTTGGATATTTTGGGACCCAACTTTTATGCACCAGCACTCGTTGTGACAAGTTTTGTGGGGGGCCCAAGGTATGGCTTTGGGTAGGCCAACCTTTCTGAGTATCCGTCATGCCCAGTCATCATAGATCTAATTGTGGAGAGGATCCCTTGATCATCTACTGTAGACAGAGGACCCTTAAATTGTCCCTCAGACAGTTGGCTTCCTCTCAAATTGAACGCGTTTCGCGACTGGGCCATCAAAATCTATTGGCTAGGAGCATAACTGATGGGTCTTTGATGATTTATAACTACTATGAGTCTATGTGAATTCTTGGGTTCCATACAAAATTGATGGTTTGCCTCCCAGACTCCCCACAATTGCTGGTAAAACAAGCAGTTTTTCAGATCCCTTTCTTGTGGGTAGATTTCACATCTCTGTTAGTTGGTTGAGACATGTTACATTCTGATTGGTGGTTTGAAACATTTTTTATTTTTCCATATATTGGGAATGTCATCATCCAACTGACCAACTCATATTTTTCAGAGGGGTATGTATATACCACCAACCAGAATTACGTCAAGAATTACGTTAAATCATGTTGAATCATGTCAGATCATATGATATAAATCATGTTGGAATCCACATCTCTGTTCTTTGAATCCAGATTTCGATGGTTTCAAGTCCCCATCCTTGGTCACTTGGTCAGACCGGAACCATGCAGGAACGCTACCGGCTGTTGAAGACCGGTGGTCAGTCCGAAGTCCCGAAGTCGGCTGGGCCGTTTTTAGTGCTTCAACTGGGTCCTCTTCAGGACTCACTGTAGAATTTCCCAGAGGTTTTTGTTTGTTTTGATACCCATTTTTTTGCCGGGAAATCCCATGAAATCCCATATGGGTATGGGTCAATACCTATAGATACATGTTTAGTGGGATGAACATCCATTTACCAGCTATTTTGGGGTTCACTAGGTACCAGGGTTTTGACCCCATATAAATATGGGCATTCCAATGGGGAAATCCTCGAAGTCCATGGAGCTTTGAATGAGAAACTGATCTATTCTGGATGAGTTTTTCAAACGACCTCGGTGGGACGTCACAACGGAATGCTTGGAATTGTAGGGGGCATCATCCCCAAATGGCCATATGATGGCAGCATATAGCAGCTATTTTCAGGTTCGTGAATTATTAATTATAACCTAGCCAGAATGAGTCAACAGCTAGGAAACTACGGAGTAATCTAATTAATCAACAACAGTTGCTGTAAGTTCAATCAGTGGTTGATTAACTTTGCGAAGCCCAGTGGTATGACTCATCACATACCTGGTTTGATAGAATTCGATTGGCAGGATATGATCCCATCCCCCCATTTGTGGGACCCCATGAATAGATCCACTAGCAAGTCAGGATTTTTCTCGGTGGGGAGGGCTTGGTCATGCCATCCACGGGACCATTGGAATAGGGGGCATGAACACCCATAAGCACCAGCTATTTAAAGTGTGAAGGTCGGGTTTCGATGATGTACCAAATAAGAACTATCAAGACAGGAGGCTTTGATCGGGATAAAGATCAAGAATGAACATGGAAGGAGGCTTTGATCGGGATAAAGATCAAGAATGAACATGGAGATATTTGGTATATGCAGCAACAGCAGGATATAGTGGGGATAAACCAAGCAAAATGCGATCTAGGGTGGTTCTGACCAGCAAGTGAATGGGCAACCCGCCCAAAACTTCGGATGTTCGTTGGTGGCTTTACCAACGACACGACATCGCTGATCTGTGATGCCCCCCTGGCGAAGGTACAGTCGTCGGGCAGCAGAGCACGGTCGCAAGGAGGAATATCCTGAGGTGGGGGTGTTCACCCAGCATTACCCCCTGGTTATTTAACATACGTAGCCATGGAAGCCATGGCCCATTTAGTTCGATGTTTTTTGATGATTTACCGTTAACAAATGGTGATTCTCCATAGCTTCGTGAAATAACCAGAGGGTATATTTTTTGCATATCATGCCATTTCTGGGGGAACTAACTACCCAATAAAATCAGAGGTGCCAGCAATGTTCATTTGGACCAAACATGGGCTGTACGCAGACTCTGAAAAATTCATCTTGCGTGGTTGGGGTCAAACTTATCAGCATCCCATGGATACTCCGAGTGGAGTCATCGCCAAGTGATTTACCATGATTTACCAATGGTCACAAATGTCAACCATTTTTTGTGGATTTGACATCCATTTTTGCTTCCTTTCGGGTTTTTCAACGTTTTTCATTGTTTTACTATGTTTTACTGATAATCTCTTTCCACAGGAAAGAGAGTTTGGGCATGTCAATAGCTGAAGAAAGTGAGCGTCTGTGGGTGTTCCGACAGTTTTTAGCTGTACCATTTGGGTATGTCTGAAAACATAATGGAGATCCGGGATACTTGAAAATGACGATTTCACGAGATTTTAAGCGGAGAAATGATGAATCAATGGATTTATTTGTATCCTATGTTCATACAAACCAATTCTTGTCCTTTTGTGGATATGAGAATCCACACCCACTGATGGTTGGGCTGATGCCCGTGAGGGGATTGACCAGTACCTGGTGGATGTTGGGATCCGACATTTTGAAAAATGTCCCGCGCGTCAGCGCATCAAACGTACCTGGCTGATATGGCACCATAACATGGCAAAAAAAAACATAAACCACCGTCTAGCTGACCGATATGGAAGTTGAAGTGCGATATTTTATGGCCTTCCCTATCTTGATGTAGATATTCTCGAGCCATGCTGATAAAGATTTTTTCCAACCTATACTGGACGATACTTATAATTTAACCTTACATACACAGCAAATTTATGCAAATTTTATATATCTTATATCTCATAGTTTAAAGGTACTGAGTCTGATGTATGTAATAATAATCCTGTATATCCTGTATATACATATTGACACCCAAATAGGATATGGATATATAGAGCTATACACAGTGACTATCATTATATATACAAGATGGTGCGCAAATTGGCTAAGTTTGTTTTTATTATAACTAGGGTTCGTGGTAGTTATATATACCTCTGCAGCGAATGGGCTTTGTAAACCAACAAACACAAGTGGCGAGCATCCCAGTCAGTAGCTGGTTAAGGAACCCTGGTTAATATGCCTGATTCGTGGATTATATCCCATGTGTTATTGGGTGATACGCTCACTTGCTAACCAGTCAGTAAGTGGGTTGAATCACCAAATGTATAATTCCATTAAATCCCATAAAACATCATATTTTAGTTGGATTGAGTCGCATTAAATCCCCTCCATGTCCATTTAAATCATTTAAATCCCTATGTTTCATGGTTAAAAACTTAGTTCCAAGTAGTATGACTACAGATTGCACCATTCCACTACCATTCAAAAAACCCATCGGAAAGTCGTTGGTGAAATCCCATGATCCCACGACAACTCCCTGCTTGCGGTGGCCAACAGTAACATCAAGTAGTTATCAAATGGATGTGGGTCAAAATGGAAGACCTAGGGAACCACAGATGTTAGTCTAGTTTAGTATTAACCATCCAATTATTGGGGTATCTAATTTTGACCCATACCCAAATGTATTTTCTTATAAAAAGTTCACAAAATCTTCGATGAGCAAGAAATCCCCATGAAAATTCCCATGAAAATTACCATCTGGTTATGACTAACAGTTCGCCATGGTATAGATGGCCCATAGAAATAGATGGTTTAGCTATTAAGAATGGTGGATCTTTCCATGGCTATGTTAAATAACCAGATGGTACAATATTTTTCTTGGTGAAATCACCTTTTTCCCATGGGAAAATCCCATCGTTTCTTCCATGGATTTCCTCCAGGCGATCGCCGACCTCCTCCGCGCCTTACTGCGCGCCAACGTGGACGAAACCGCCCGCGACAAGCCCGGCCTCCCAAAACGCGGCGGGGCGCGAGGGATTTATGTGGGATTTCAACTACGGTAACGACATTGAAGTATGTGGAGGGCAGGCAGAAAAAGGCCCAGGAGGTAGTATAAAATACCTGTTCGTATATTTAAATGATTTTAAATGTAGTTACGGTAGTTCAGTTTTTGTATTGGATTTATGGGATGCCCTGGGGGGTGAAATCGCCATGCCCTGTGCGCAGGCTGATGCGGACGATGGTGGATTTCCTCAGAAAGGTCCCGCAGAGATGTCCATTACTGGTCCTGGTTGATTTCTGGGAAAACTATGGAAACCAGAGATTTTGGAAACTGGGAGTATCGACTTGGTATCTTTGGACTTGGTACTTTCTGGTAGCCTGGCAAAATCACTTTCAAAAAATACTTTGTCTACAATACAGTGAGTCATTGATCAGGATGTACACGTATGAATGTTTCAAGAAGATATTATGACCTACAGGGCTTTAACGCCAATACGCAATCGTTTTTAAGCCAAGAACAACATCAAATGGCAAACATGTATCTGAATGAAGTATATTGACCTCATGGCGACGCCACCGTAAATAACGATTACCTAAGGATTACCTAGTCAGGTTCGTGAAATATTGAGATTTAGCATAACTCGGCTTCATAAGTTTACCGATGTTTCAAATCCTTAAGTGACTTAAGTGGGTCAAGGTTGGCGTCTGAATGGGCCCGCTTGCATTTGGTCTCTTTTAGTCTTCAACATCATGACACCATCCATATTAGGGGGGTTGAATAACTCTGACCATTATGACCCATTTACCCAATGGTTTATGATCATTTACTATCATTTCTCCATACTTTCGTGGCCATACCATGCTATACCAGTGTAAATGTCATTGTCATTCTATGATATTCTGTCCCCATCATAGACCGCATAGATAAGCTGGTTGATTTCATGGGTTTTAGGCCAGTGTGGCGGCCGCCCTTGTTTTGGGGGGTTGATCCCCGATTTTCGAAGGGATCAGTATCTTATGTCAAACTTATCCAAAAGAAATCAGAGATTTGTCAATCCCAAAAAAATTGGGATCATTTTCCAAAAAAAAGCATAAAACACTCCCATATTTTTCGAGAATTTCCCAACAGAAAAATCCATCTCCACCACCTTTTGAGCGGCCCCTGGCCTTTTTTCAGATCCCTCGGAGGCCGAGAAGCGCCGCTCCAAGATGGCGGAGGATGGCGATTTGTCGGAACTTTTCGAGGCCCTGGAGATGGAGGATGACGGGAAGGCCGAGTTCCGCCGGGGCTCCGGGGCGTCCCCGGGGGCGTGTGCTGATGATGAATGGATCATCATGGTGATAGCAATCCGATACACCAGTGGTGTTAATGGTATTAATAACTATCAATGGAGCTAGTGATGATGATGATGATGGTGATGATGAATTATGAGATATTATGAGGATTAATTAACGAGGATATCCATGACAAGTAATAGTAATATTGACACACATGGTAATAACAATCGTAAGAAATAAGGACTATATAACTATATAATTATATAGATGATTATAACCCGAACCGTATTAATTTGATATCTTTTTCTTTTTGCCATGATTATGTAACTTGCTACCTACTATGCAGGCGTCACATTGTTCCAGGTGCCCCACCTGATGTCCACATTGGAAAAACGTGTTCCAGGAGAACACAGACATCGACCGCGCTGCATTGAAGAGGAGATTTTGCGCCACGGCATTTACAAAAGAACATGGGGATCAAACCAAAACCCATGGGGGATATACCATTACCATCCGGCAATCAAACATGGGGCAGCCTGGAAAATCCCCAACAAATTTCGTTCGATGATTTTCCCAGCCATAAACCACCATTTTGGTGGGAATTTGTCAGCTAGCCATGTTTGATTGCCAGAGGATTTAATGGGTATATAGGCTGCAATGATGGGACTTGTGACAAGCACCGATGCAGCCAATACTTCAGCTGTGACATGAAGTCATTATTTGGCTTTGTTCAGAAACAGGGAGTGTTTTTCGTGTCCCCGTTTTCAGACAACCCACGTATTTGTCACGTATTTGGATCTCCCAAAATCTGGGATTTCCACATCTCAAAATAGGGGTGTGAAATGCTATGAACTACACATGACTGGTGGCACAAAAGTTGATTGGGGGACATATTGGGGGGTTTGCAGGACGTATCGCGAAATGTCCATCAAGTACCATCCAGACAAAAATCCAGCAACTTGGCTGTTTTGGAAACGGGAACTGCGAAGGGCTTGGAGTTAAGAGCTGATGTGGGGCAATTTGCCTGCTTGCGCCACGTTTTGCAAGGGTAGGACCGGCACATGTACTGGCACGCGAGAAAGTTCCGCTGTGCGTTGACTCCGGATAAACTTGCTTCTCACTCACTGTGCCATGCTGAGAAGATGGGGTGTTTTCCCATAAAAGGGGTGGTCATCAATAATAGGGATTTATATACCTGTTCCAATTATTAGGATGTCGATATGGGATGGCTGACCATAAACCATATACAACCATATAATGATTTTTGACCATGGCACATATAAGCTCCATGTAGACCCAGTAGACCCCAAATATTGAAGTTTATGGACAACTCTCAAATGGTCACATTTTTTGTGTGGTGTAGTGTTGGGCTTTACCGGCTGTTCCCTTGGAATCAGATTCCAATCACTGGAGGATTCCCCAATTTTCGCCGCTGACCTAGGAATCAGCGGAACTCTTTGGCAGGCGCCGGGACTTGCTGATATACCCCTCTTTTTGGAGCTGGGTTACCCAGATAACTATCCCTAGTCTCACTACTTATCAGTATTGGTTATATGGTACTTGGTGGCTCATCCCACTTAGTAAGTAGGTAAGTTCCACCCCACTTATAAGTGGGATAAGTAGGCTTAATCCACTTACAACTGCTGTTTTAACCGACTTACTGGGATGTGCCACCACCCGATTATCACAACCCACTGGGAATCCCCATGATTAACGCAACTTTTTCAAGTGGTAAACCCAACAATTACCCTACCATTTTTGGTGTATACAATCCATTTATGATCATCTTGGGGGTGGTTTATACTTGAGATTTACATGGATTTACAACATTAGTCCCCTCTAAACGGGCCATTTTCATTCATTTTCCATAGGTAAACCTCATTGCAATGGATGCTGAGTCACAGTGGTGAGCATCCTTAAAAAATCCGCACCAGAGCCCACGGTGAGCACAGATTCATTTCGAGCCAGATTCTACGTTCCCGAGTGTGAAGAGTTCACACATATTATTCTATATATTCTATATATATATGTATATATTATATTGACATTATTGGCTCTCCCCAATAAATCTGTATGCCTCATTAGGCAATAGTTTCACCCTGAACATGAGGTGTGGGAGGGTTTATGGCCCCTTCGAGGTCGGTTGTGACTTGACGATTTGGGTCAAGAGTCAAAAGATGTTAAAAAACCATAAGATACATGAACAATTCATGAATATATATATACATGATCAGATATGTGTACAGTGTAGACTATGTCACATGTAGCATATATGTTTGTATATGTGCTGCAGCCATTTTAGCCATTTTAGTGCTTTCAGCTACCTTCGAGCTGACTGAGTGAAAAGGTG
>Ga0126342_10005668_pt1 | contig 21896 bp, 25 predicted proteins | sample Cyp1metagenome_FD_92528 | JGI IMG/M metagenome (GOLD analysis project Ga0126342, IMG submission 92528) | Coral microbial communities from Lord Howe Island, Old Settlement Bay, Australia - Cyphastrea 1 metagenome | ecosystem: Host-associated > Invertebrates > Cnidaria > Coral ... | reverse complement strand
GACCTATCAAAAACAGGAGGTTTTGGACGAAAAATGCCCCCCCCCCCCAGGTAAACCTGTAACCTTTTTACGAGTGCCATCCGGAAGATCACGCCCCAGCACCTTCGGTGCGGGCGGATTTTGCTCGAGACACAATCATGACAGACACCTCAATCTTCAATCTTTCATCGATCTTTCATCAATTCATGAATCTTCTACCTGGGATTACCTGGGTATATTCCGTTTGGTGCCCGTGTGCTGTCATCCCTTGTCCTGGTTGTCAGGAAAATCCAACGGATCCCATTCGATGCCCTCGCGCTCGTAGAGCTGTTCCTGGGCAACGGAAAGATGGAAAAAGACAGTTCTATTTTTAAATTTGTAATATTTCTTGAAATCTTTTGAAATATCTATGGAAAATATGCATCTGACATGAGTCTATAATATAGTCTAATATAGTCTAATATGATAGAGGGCGCATCAAGGATTGCGTATGAGTATCGAACATCAACCACATAGACATAATCGAACATCAACATGAGGCCCGTGAATTCATGTGAATTCAGTGTCGTGTCTCCTCCAGCTTGAAAACAAAGGAGTTGAAGAACTGCTGCAGCCGTTCATTCGTAAAGTTGATGCAAAGCCTGAAGCGGATTCGAGATGGGCATAGGATGGGCATAGAAGCGTAGCATGTGCCAACAAGGCCCGCGTCCCGTTTCCAAACACGGCAGACTGTGAACGGACGAGGTCAGAGACTGTCAGTTCCGAGTTCCGCACTGCTCAAAGGAATTCATCTTGAAGCATTCGAAACCTGCATAGCACAGCAAAGAGAACAAAAGAAACAGGAAAACATAGGAAAACACTCCGAGAACGAGAACTGAAACGAGAACCGCAACGTTGCCAAACTATTCTGAAACTACCAACCGTTTTGAGACGAGAACCGAAAATGTCAAGCACACCGGCGAAGAGCTTCACGTCCTGCAGCAGCCAAGCAACCTAAATCCAGGTTGTGCAGACGTTGAAACGTTTCCTTGGAACCTTTTTTTCCAAATTTGCAACATTCACCATTTGGCCATATTTTGTCAAGTGTTTGCGTCTGGACAGTCCTCGACGTATCCAATGGACATGTTTGTACTCCGCCTGGGGACATCAAGGGCATGGGCAAGTCTCTGGTCATCCACAAATCACAGTCTCAGGAGATCTCAGGAGGCTCCAAAGGCTCCGAGACACAATGAATCATGTGCAAATGGTTTCAAATTAAGTTGAACCAAATATGACGAAATGAAAAAAAACCCTTTTAATTCTTCTGTCATTCTCGGAGTCTTGTGTTGTCCATTCTTTTGTGCACGTAAAGCTTCAAAGTCCGCTTTTGTCCGCTGAAAATCCCTCAACATTCGCAAATCTGGATGTCATGTCGCCGATGCGACTTCCAATGGGCCCCCAAGTCTCTGCGATGACTAGGCTCATCCAAATAGCATCTGAATGTAGCACTATGTAGTAAGATGTAGAAATTGTGCAGTACTTGCACTTGGATATCAATCTTGTTCTCATCTTGGATTTTTGCACATCTTTCTTTTCATCCATTTTCATCCTAGGTGCACGATGTAGTTGAAGACAATGCCGTAGACTGCTTTCCCCAAAGCATCTCGATTGTCTGCTGCTTGACCTGCCAAACACTGCCGAAACTAACGAAATCTCTCGACCTGGTCGGATCGACCATGTGATCTCTCGGAATTCGCTGGAAATTCACTGATTTCTCGACATTTTTTGAGGACTTGGAGAAATCTTGGAGAAATCTTATGGAGAAATCTTGTTGAAATTTTGTTTCATCTTGTTTCTTTGTGAAGCTTTGGTCTATTGTATACAGTATCATGTATCTTCAGTGCAGCAAACAACTGGAAACAGCTGGGCCATCGCTGTGCGCTGAGATCTCTGCGGACATTCACCGGGCTTCGGATCTTCTCCGTTCGCGTCACCCGAGTCTGGTTGCACAGGGCAGACCTCAGCCGTCAAACGTCGACTCCACACGTTTCTCCACTTGTTTCTCCACTTGTTTCATCACTTATCACCACTTGTGTCAAGTTGATTCGCCGACTAAGTGACTAAAGACTGTGACTTTGCAGGTTGAATTTCGGTTGAATGGTCTTTCAATGTCTTTTCAATGTCTTTCAGGTCCACCATGTCGTACTGCGCTTCCCGAGGATCCGTCTCAAGCGCTTTGCGATCAACTCCCAGCAGCTTGCTGGACATCTCCTGACGCGATGCAGTGCCAGTATCAACATTGGAAATTGAAGCTTTGAGAGCTTGAAATACTGGCATCTGAAATATATTGAAATATATTCATACGGTACATACATTTGAAATTTATACATGTGCATGCATGCATCACCTACATGATCATAAACTATAATGATAATATTATACCATACTATACCATACTATACCATACTATACCATACTATACCATACTATACTATAGTATATATATCAGCAGTACAGAATCAGAGGCAACTCGCACTCAAAGCAAGCGTGAGGGCAGAACCATGGACTTCTCGCACTCAGACATTGCCATAGAGCCTTTGCAGACGATGCAAGACATGTCCAAGCTGGAGAAAGTTTGTTTCTTCAACCCTACCTTTCGTTATGTACTCTTTGTCACTAATATGGTTTCAGTTTTTTCTATGACTTGTTGTCTTGCAAATCTGGGACCCTTCGCTGGAATTCGGATACAAGACTTGGTCAACTAAACTATTAAAATATGATAAAATATGTAAGTAATATGATAAAACATGTAAGTAACATGATGTAACATGATAAAATATGTAAGTAAAATATGTAAGTATTGTAAGTATTATGAACATGTATTCTGTAGTGAATCGATGATCCATGGGGATCCACAGTGTTTTTCTGTCTTTCCACCCCTCCATGCACCATGGCAGCTGGCGCCTTCGCTGTTGTTTGGCGGAGCATCAAATTTGATGTTCCCCAGGTGGAGGACCTCAGTTCCACCAACGAGCATCGAATCGGAAAAAAATGATGCCATGAGTCAACCTGTCCAACTGAAATGGGACTGAAACGGGACAGAGTTCCGAATTGCAATCCGTAGAAGTGACCAAACGACCCGAAACCAAAAGGATTCGGGATCCCCCAAGACTCTGAGGCATCAAGATGCATCACGATGCATCAAGACTTTGAAGTCCCAACATATTTGCCATACAGTGCCGTACCGTAGTCTTTGCAATGCAGTACTACAGTGACTACAGGCTTCATTCTAAGTCATTCTACAATGACACGACATGGCACGACACAATCAGAAATCTTAAAAGAGCAGCATTCCCAAACCTCTTGAGAGTCGAAACACACATCTAATTTATGCATGTTTATGCATGTTGACGTGCGCGCAAAGGCTTTGGCCGATGCCACCATGCGCAGAATCTGTGTCATCTGATCCTCTGGGATGCCAATGGTTTGCATTGCCTGGCAGTCTGATCTCAAGTCGTCGATCTGAGACGGAGATGTCAGAATTCGAGACATGTTCAGAGCGAGAACACGGAAAGACAGAGACACGGGAACGACAGGAAAGCAATGAAAGGAATGAAAGGAATGGATTCTGGGTGGATATAAGAGACGAATCTAGCACTGCAATATGTCGAATGCGTCTGTAGCCCAAAGAGCTAGCGCTGTGCAAATTCCCCAAAGCAGCATCACTGCATCTGTAATGTAGAATGATGTATACATGTTATAATCATATTCGAATCATATTATAATCATGTTATACATATTTGTACACATAATACATGATTGATCAATTTATGTTTTTTTTACATGATGTCTGTGGCCGTGGGCCATGGCGATGTTCAACGTGGTCCAACGTGTCTAGGGAGACGTGGATGCGGCGCTCGAACATCTCCACATCGTCGACGTCTTTCCTTGGTGCCAGGTATTCAAAACGGAAAGTGCTGAAAGTGGTTGTTCATTAACATGAGAAACTTCACAATACAATTATAATACATCTATATTATCTATATTTGATTATATATACAAATATAGGACTCTTAGAGAAAAGTCTCTTAGAGAACTTCATTGATAATTTTAAGCACCAATTTATTTCCAAATTTAATATACACCGTTTAACACTCGTTGTATAAAAGCACCTTCTTGAAACACACAGTCGTTGCAAATATGGAAAGCAAACACAGTTTAATAACAAGTGGCACGTTGGCAATGGCTTCAAGAGCTTCAGCATGGTAATACAATGTTGATGGTTTTCTGACTGGGGAAGAAGTCTGGAGCTGTCTGGAGTAAATACACTTCTATCTATCCTCTTGCAACGGCAAAAAATGGCAATGTTTGCACTTTTATTTTGTTAAATCTTTTAATCTTGGATCTCCATGAATCTGAATCTCCTCAGAATGTCATCTGCACATCTCAATTACGTGATCCAAAATCGGTCACTGTCACTGTCTCCCAGTCTCTCCCCCGTCTGGTGTCTAAGTCTAAGTGTGTCTAAGAATTCAAATATCTTCCAGATATCTTTTTCAGACTTTCAGCTCAGTATCAATGTCTTGCATGAGGAACGTGTGAGGTAAGCAAAGTTTCCCAGGTCGCTGAAGCCCTGCATCGCATCCAGTCCAACCACTGGGAGTCTTGCAGAGAGCTTGGACCCAAATAAACACCCAAGTCTTCAAGAAGTCTTCAAGCATTTTGCTGTTCCAATGCCTCCAAGTTCAAAGTCAACTCCCTCTTCACTTTTTCTTTCGAGAGCTTCTGAGGATACCTTGAAACTGGTGGGATTCTCTCTATGCAGTTTCAGTGCACTCAGTATACTCGAATCGCTGACAAATGGAAGCAATGCATAATGCGCTGACTTTGTACCGAATTGTCATGTCAAAGAAAGTTTTGAAAGATATGAAAGCGTCTGATCTTCAACAGCTTCCTTATCTATCTTTATCTTCCTTGGCGTCTGGCGAATAATTGCAGTCTGATGCCAGCGCAGCTGCAGCGCAGGCCTGCCCAATTGATCCACTGTCCGTCAGACGTCCCAGTGACGTCAGCGGCTGGCTTCTGACCGGCTGCCGAGGCCGACCTCATAAAAGAGATGGTAGTTCCTTTCGCCTTCTTGTTGATCACACACGCGGACCTGGCTTGTGTCACTCTTTCGAATGTGCCTGATAAACTAAACTGATAACTAAACTGCTGATTCTTTTAGAAAAAATGGTGTCGCTGTAATCATAAAGCAGGTTTGGTAAAGTCTTCTGAACAGCACATTGAGCATATTGGGCCATTGGGCCATTGGGCTTTCCCTCTCAATCTTTCAGTCCCGTTTCGGACAATGGTTTGAAGGTGTTTGTCACATTTTTGATGCGCGTTGATCCGCGCGCATCACATTTTTGGTCATTGAAAAAAGACTCCGACGGCAAGCCTTCTCCAACAGATAGGTCTGAATTCGCGCGCCGCAAAGACGACAGTTCTCTCCCGCAACTCCCAGGTTAGCTGCGTCCTCGCTGCAATGCAGGATGTAGCAATGTAGCAATGATGCTGCTCTACTGTGCTCCACAAATCCTTCCCAAATCTCCGAAACACGCCCCATGTTTTTCCATTTGTCTGGCCTTGCCACTGGTGCGAAACTGCAGCTCAATGAATTTCCCAAAGCGACTGGAGTTGTCATTCCTGGCCAAAAGGTGAGCCAAGGCCATGGATTCACATGATGCAAAGATATGCAAAGATATGCAAAGCTGAAAGGATGCAGTACAGCAGCAGTGTATGGCAGTGTGGGCAGATGGTCTGATGTCCATTGTGGTTCGCATGTTTCCATCATTTGTTCCTGTTTTCAAAGTGATTCCCAAGATTCTAAGCTCTCTAAACTGGTCTGTGAGGGGAGGCGCCGACCCATGCACCTGAGGGTTCGAGCGTTGCCAAAGGCCTCCAAAAGTGGATTGGATTCCAATACCTGCTTCTCCACCTTGCGAATGCTCAAAGGCTCACTGAGACATGCTTAAACGACTGTCGTTGACCTTTGCGACCTTTGCCAGTTCGTCATAGCATGTCACAGCTCATGTCATGTTTAGTCGCTTTCGATTTTGTCATATTTTTTCCAAGCCATTCCACCCTGTTGTCATCATCTTGTGTCTTCCTGAGGCAGCAGCGTTGGTGACCTCACCATCTGCTGCTCCTGCCATTGCTAGGAATTTCCTGAGCCGATGCAGGTCGTCATTCCCATGCTCCCGGGTGAGCTTTGTGTAGTGCAATTCACCCCAAATGGCTTGCGATTCTGTGGAAAGTGCTTCAAACTTCGATTCCGTTCAGGGCAACATGATTTTTGCGCTAGTTCGACATGCGAAAAAACATGATTCAGCCATGTTCAATGGATTCAACCATGGCTAAACTGAGCTATAGACATCACAAACTTTGTGGTCTCTGTCTTTCCTGCACCAGACTCACCACTGATGAGGACTGTCCTGAGCGCCAAAATCCAGAAGATGTTTCAATACCAACATATACCAAAAGCCTATTTTGAGACAGAAAATGAAAGTCAGAAGGCATGAAAGATATGAAAGTCCAGTTCATCATAGCTTTATGGCTATATTATGGCTATATGGCCATACTTGTTCATGGCTTGATGCCCTCGTATCCCTTGTTTACGAGGCTTGTGCATTACACGCCACAGCTGGGGATCCAGCTGACTCTTCTTTCGGTCACAGATGCCCCGGTAGGTGGAGTTCGATGTGTTGAAGACATGCCTCGGCGGCTCGGCGATCGACGAGGGAACTCTGCAAGGCGATCTACGAAACTTTCGCTTTCGAGCACAAGAGAAGCACAGCAGTTGCGAGATGAACTTGTTAACTTGTTGTTACATCTTATTTCATCTTATTTCATCTGATTTCATCTTTTCGTCCTTTCCGGCTTTCCGGCATTGTTTCATCCTTTTTCAAATTCAGTGTGAGCTTCTGCACCATTTGGCACAAGTTGCGGTTTGGTCGATGGCTTTGTTGTCATGAAGCTCTTCAAGACCTCAAATCGCTAGTGCAGCTGGTGCAGTGCAGCTGGTGCTCTGTGCCTTCAAGCCTTGGGGTTTCCTGAATCTGCTGAATCATCGTGAGTCATCTCAACCTTCGAATCTTCAACGTATTTCAAAGTTAGGATCTTCAAAATGGACCAAAGGTGACCCCAAAGGTGACCAAAGATGACCAAAAATGACCAAAAATGGTGAAACTGGTGGAGCCGAGAACAAAAACTGTGGAGTTCTTATCGTTCTCAGGCTGCAGCATCCTCGTCGTACAATCCTGGAATCCCTTTGAAGGGATTTAGCCTCGATGTAGAACTCTGACATGGTCTTTTTTCGTTATACACCGTGCCCTACCCAAACGCACATATACAACCATATCTATAAGAATATATATATATATCTATATGTATTATATGTACAAGTATAAGTATAAGTATGTATATATATATTATATATGCATTATGTATATGTAGTATTATTGTTGTTGTCGTCAGCATTACCATGTTCATGCATCGTTATGATTATCATTGTTATTGTTATGATTTGTTATGCGTACATTATGCATAGTCACCACTGTGGAAGGTTTTGAGCATCCCACGCGATCAAAATCGGCCCTGTGAATGTATAGATCTTGTCAATGTCAAATCGATTTTGCAGCGAGCTGAGTACCTCCATCAGCATTTCTATTGGCTAAACATTGGCTAAACATGGATGACCTTGTGGATGACATATGATGGCAACATGCATAAAACATTGGCTAAACATGTCAATGGTTTTGAGTAATCTAGTCTGTAGCATTTTATATCTGCTTGCAACGCACTCCAATGTGCCAACCGCAACGTGCAAACTGCATGCTGCGAAATGGCAATGGTTTCCCTGTCTTTCCCTTAGAAATCGTCAGTCCAGACTTTCTCCAACCTTCCTTGATCAAATGCTCGTCCGGTGCTCGGGAAGTCCGGTTGATGTCGGCTGTCCCTTGTTTGTTCCGTTCGGTCACAGCAGGTTCGTGCAAATGTGTGAGCTGACACCTCAGTCTTGACATCTGAAAGTCCGCCGGAATTTTCGCCAACAGCTCATGGGGAAGGGAATAAGGGAATTACTGTCCTTGGGGATATTGAATCAAGTTGCAGCTGAGCTGAGTAAAGTGTCAAGTGATGTCAAGTGCAAACAAGCGCTGGACCTGTAGCGTTTTTTTGTAAAACATTTCCCCTGTGCCTTTGAATCTGCTCAAATTCTTGCCAAGGCACAAGTCATCTAAGACAGACAAACCTTCACTAGTGAAGACATCAGAAGTCCTTCAGGAAGATGAGGTGTGTCGGTGTGTCGCTTTGATCTTTGATTTACACACGTCACGTACAAACACGCAAAAAACCATTAAAAAACCCACATCAATTCGGCAGAAAGGTCATGAAAGGTCTGCTGGTGGGGCTCTGTAGAAGTTGCTTCTGCAGGTGTAAAAAGGAGAACTCCATTGATTCCGTTGTCGAAATTAGTCGAAATATCTTGACGTTGGACATTTCTGACAAGGTCAACATGTTCTCGATGAAATTTCTCTTGACGTATCGAATTAGTTTTTTTATCGAATATGTTTGACAAATTTGCATTGTTTTGTCATGTTTTGTCATGTGTCCTTAGGAAGATCGGCTCATGAGGCGCCAGGACGATTCGGCTGTTGGGATCTTCATATGTTTTCACCTCGGAACGCATGTTGCATGATGTTGTATGATGCTGCATGATGCATGCTGATGTGCACATGCTCAGCATACAAAACCATTTTTTTTCAGAATATCGTAGTTGCTGTCTGTGAATGTTCAGAGTGCACAGCTTTTCAAATCCATTTTGACTGAAGCTTGGGTAAATGGAAACATGTGGAATAAAGCGTCAGGTCATAGGAATCGGAATGGAATCAGAAACATGTCCAATAAGCTGCCATTGATGTGGTGCATATCAGAGAGGTGATGGTTACATATGGTTCCCAGCATGGTTCCCAGTTGGTTCCCAGCTTCCGTTAGGGGAAACAAATCGACATTTCGTTAGACCTTTCCATTTCGGGTGCCATCGTTGCCATCGTCGGGTCACAATGATCTCCTTGTCATTCGATGTGACAATCTCTGCCTGGATCCAGACCTGACGTCTGACGACCGGCGACGACGACTTTGCCTACTGAAGGGCTACTTCGGCTACTTGGCTGAAACATGTTGAAACATGTTGAAACGTAAGACGTGCTAAAAGGTAAGCTATCATCAACATTGCACAGCTCAAGTCTGCTCGTGACTCAAGTGATCTGCTCGAATTCTGAACGGATTTTCAGGGCGCAGGGTACAGGGTGTTAAGATGGTAAGAGTGCCCTGTCACGGCGTGTTGGACTTGAGATCAATGGTGTGATTGCTCCATGTCTGCACCAATGCCTCCTCTTCGTGCTTGATCCAAATCTCCGTACCCTGTCACTGAACAAACATGTAAAATGACGAAACTGAACCATGGTCATGCTGGTTGTGCTTGCACAAATACAGTATCTCGATATGACATTCTGATGGTCATATGAGTATGGCTTACTATCAAGTCAATGAACGCCATGCAGCGGTAGTCACATGTAGTAACTCTTCTTTCACAGCTTCTACGCATGTTCTACGCATGTGCCGCTTTGCAACTCTGGCGACGAAGTCAATACGGCAAGCACACACCCAGTCAGTAAGCACAAGCGATCACAAGGCTTTCTGTCTCCTGCCTGTGCATAGCTTTGACTTTGCATCACGTCCCCTCACAGCATGCAATATTCAATGACAAGGTCGACCACGGCAGTTTGGGCAACCCTTTGCTTGCAATACTTCTGTTGAGAATTCCCGTGTGCCATCTTGCAAGTGTGTTTTTCTCGAAGGAGAAGCTGCAAAACATATTTCTTTCAAAATGCCCAAATGAATACTTAATAAATAAGTAATATTATGTATATAAATATGATAATCTAGCAATATAGTTGTAACGTATTATAATATATTATAATATCACGTAATAAATATCAACATGATGCTCTTTTTCCCTGTGCTTCTCCATTCTGTTTGCGATGCCTCTGAATCTTGGCAGCCCTCAGCCTTGGTGTTCAATGAGTTTCAGTCGAAACCATTCGAAACCGCTAGAGTTGACCGAAGCAAATCAAAACTACTTGAAGTCGAAGTCAACATATCTGTACTTCAAACATCTTCATCCTTATTTTGAACCTTATTTTGATCCTTATTTTGATGCTCAACTTTTGCATTGTCATGGCCAAAACCAAGTTTCATTCTGAATATTTTCTGAGGTCATGGCCAAAACTCGCGAAGAAGGGCGAAAGAAGGGCGAAAGCGATGGACGAAACCGATGAATTTTAACCGAATCAACCGAATGTCGGCCCTGGCCCTGTCCCAGGTGTCTCATGTCTCATGTTTCCCAGGTGTTTCCCAGGTGTCTCAAGGTGTCTCAGGGAGTTTGGGAGGGTTTTTGCAAACACAGCAGTTAGCAACATAGCGAATTCTGGGCTCAGATGGATCAGGTGTCCAACTGTTTAGGTCCCTTTGGTTTTCCTTTTTTTCCTTTGCCTCGTTCATGCTGCATCTCAGGTGTCCAACTGTATTGCAACTGTACTGGGATGCTTTGCAGTTTGGTTGCTGGTGCTGCTGTTTATGAATGTCGACATTCTATGTCTATGGTTCATGAACATGTTTTTTCTACTCGAGCAGAAGACGCAGTGCTGCACTGAATGCTAAACGCATCGAGTGCTGAAGGAAGATGCTTCCCCTGCATTGATACAGCACCACAAGAAACTTGAAAAAACGGGACCTGAAATCTGACCTTGGAAAAACCCAGCGACAATTGTGACAACTTACCCACTGTTTGGCAGGTTTTGAGCGGCTTCTTAAAACACACAACATTCAAACATTCACCATTCAACATAACATTCTGTTGGAGCAGAACAACATGGACTTCGACCTCAATACCTCAATCCAGACAGGCCGCCTCACTTGCTGCGGCCCTCAGGGACAAAGCAGCGTTTACTGCGAAAAGCAGGAACAAACAGACAGAGAAGACACAGAAAATGAACACCAATTTTAAATATAAGTATTTATAAGTATTTCAACAAATTTCGAGATCTCTTAACTTAAACCTACTTAAACCATCTTGAACCCCTATGTTCCTTGTGGATCTTGCGGTTTTCTTGTCAAGGCCCATTCCAGCCTGTCCATCCCGAGCAGTGAGCACCACTGCGTTCGGAGTAGACACCTGCGCCAAAAATCGCGCCGGATAAGACCACAAGTTCCCTCGCCAGGATCAATATCTATATAGATACTGAACTCCAATCACCTTCGTTAAGATGTTGATTGGGTGAAGGATAGTTGGCAAGTTCGAACACGACTTCACTTTCAGATTTCTCCTTCACCCAATCAACCTTTTGATGAAAGTGATTGGCATATTATGGTATGTATGTAACACACTTGTATATTATATGCGCATGTAATGTATATATTAGTATGTCAGCATTTGGCATGTCATGTCAATGTCTTTTTCATGTTTCTCATATTTTATCATTTGATTTCACATGTGGTTCATGTTAACTTCTAACTACACCTGACAACAGATCACATCTTATCTCTGCTCTCTGAGGCCCAATATAAGACGTAGCAGCTCTTGGCACAACGACGATGAACAGGAAAGGGCGAGAGGTGCAGAAAGGTGCCTAGTAATCCTAATAGATGCCTAGTCGACATGGCTTGCCATTGCTCCTTGGAAGGGCCCTTCCAGATTTAGTTGAGTTTTTAATTGTTTTTATTGGGACAAACAGCTAAAACAAAGGCACACTTCGGGAGAAATGTGGGAGAAATCGCATAGACATCGGATACACATCCGATGCACTTCGATGATTTTCACCGTGGCCTGCTCGAAATCGCAGTCGCGAGGAGTGGTATGGAACTCTTCGGCCCCAGCCTGTAATAACCACACTTCATTGACCCCGCGCACAGAACAAAAAACCTCACAATATAAAACATACATATATCATATATATGTATATATGTATATGAACTATATGTTTGTATTATCTATCTATCTAACTAATCTAATCTAATCTAATCTATCCTATCTAATCTATCCTATCTATCTATCTATCTTATCTATCTTATGTATCTATCTAATCTATCCTATCCTATCCTATCTATCTATCTATCTAATCTATCCTATCTATCTATCTATCTATCTAATCTAATCTAGTCTAATCGAATCTAATCTATCTATCTATATACGTATCACAAGATAATAGGATACCACAAGATATATCGTATGTATAAACATGTACACCACCAGCCTACTGTGTGCTGAGTATAGTGTACAAGAGTAGCCTTCTGCCTCTGCATGATCGGACAAGCCTATTACATTGGCTTTTCAGCGAGTGACTGAACAGAAACAACATCACACACACAATATATATATATATATGTATATACAATATATACACGCATGTCAGATCATGTCGAGGGGTGTTTGTTCGCAAAATCTATGCTTCACCAAGGAAGTCTTTGCATGTCATAGTCATTTGCTATGCCACGCTATCTACAGCTGCTATTGCTATGCTATGCTGTCACTTTCCGTTGCCTCCTTCTCTCTGCATGGTCGAAATGCGGTGATGCACGAGAACCTTGGCAGTCGGCAGCTTAATCCAACGAAGCCAAGATATGGCACGCAGATGCACGCGGTATGTCTGCTTCTCCCCCCAAAAAAACACATGCAGAGACTTCCAAACGTTTCCAAACTGCACAAACGCTTCCAGTGTCTAAGAAATGCCCGGATCCGGGCAAATCAAATGCACTTGGCGATCTGGAGTTTCTTTCATACCTGATCCACACTGAAAAGTCGGTCGTGATCGCCTCTCTGCCAAAGCTCAAACGTGCCTTCGAGGTGTTTCAGTAGAATCCTTCGACCTTAGAGACAGCACAATGCTGGCCAAAAACAAACACAATAAAAACTGCTCACCTTGTAGATTTTCAAATATTCAATTCAATCTTGGAATAAATTGAAATCTTGGATATACGGAACTTTGCTTACTTTGCTTCCACGCAGTATGATTTAACCGGTCCATCATGCTCCATCTGACCAGCTCCAAATCCAGCGTTCCTACCCATAGAATTCTATTTGTATCACCTTTCACCTACTTTTTTGAAAAGAATCCTTTACTTGAAGTGTTATTTCATCTTCTACAGTACCTAGGACGCCTTCAATCTATTGCATCAATATTGAATCAATATCGAACCAATATTGAATATTTCAAATCTCTTGTTTCTATTTGCTTCGACTTTTTTCCATGTTTGCCCTGAGGCTTCAGCAACGTGGCCAATGCATCCCCGCGTTCCGAGGCCATCTTTGCAGCCAGCGACTTGGTGCCGGTGCGTCTCGTGGCGTCATGGTGCAAGCTAAGAAGGAAAAAACAAAAAATATGTTTTGAATTGATCTTACTATAATCTTAATGATGTCTTTGAGACACTTTCAGCTTTCAGCGACCTTTGCCAAAAAAAACAGTGGCAGTTCAGTCATCGTTTCAGCTCTAAGGGCAGAGCCTGAGCCTGGTAATCCTCACTCCTGAGGCAACGAGATATGCAACGGCGCGACCACAGTATTTTCTGCTCTTTTTTCTGCTGTTGCAACTTGTGGTGTAAACAAGTCATCCCACTGTGTCAGGACATCGACATCCAAGACTTGGACAAAGATCCAAAGAACGGCAAAGTGCTGAGATTAGAAGCCGTATGAAGCCGTAGCACCAGGAGAATCAGACGCCGCTTCTTTCAATTATTTTGAGTCGCTTTGAACATGGATAATTTTCTGGAGAAGTTCATTTTGAAATCAGAACTTGGATGTTTACATGCATTTTACATGCATGTTATGAGATTTTCCAGCCGTGGTGCACCCGTTGCACCCCGTTTTCACCGTGACGTGGTGCCGTGCCGAAAATTCCCAGCCCTTCCCGTGGCTCCAGCCCTCCGGGCTGCGGCTCAGCTCGCTTCGCCGTTTCCGCAGAGCCTCCGCAAGAAAAACAGATAAACACATGGTATATACATATATATATACCTGGTATATACATGGTATAATGAACATATCATAAATGGTCATAAATTTCTATATATGTGTTTTTTTATTGTCAATATTGTGTACATTACAATTATATCAATTATATCAATTATATCATATACATAATGTAATATACATGTGTACAAATCGTGTACAACAAATATAGCTATCAGTATCACTTGTCTCCATAATGCTTGCCCCGAAGCAGGGCGGCGCAGAAGAAAAGTCGGCAGGCAAAACAATCCGAGGCAATGATAGGACACAGGAGTTATTTGAGACTGTTTCGGGTTCAGGCTGTAATTCCAGCATGCAGATTTCCCAGGAATGCAATGGACACTGCCTACAATGCAACATCATGCAACATCTCAAAATATAGCTGCAACTTGACCAGCAATACCAATGAACAAATGCAAAGAACATCCAAGGCCAAGTACCCTGCCAGTGCCAAAAGGCAGAGCACATGCGCTTTGCAAACTGACGGATCCCAAACAAGAGCTTCCTGTGGAAAGTTAAATATCATATTAGAATCATATATTAGCTATCATAACATATCATAACATGTCATAACATGTCATAACATGTCATAACATGTCATAACATATACTATGCACATACTATCACCATGATATCACCCATACCCAACCTGAATATATGGATTTTCCAAGATGGACAAGTCACCTCAGCCAGCCACAATGTGAATTCATCATGTGAATTCATCTCGGGCTATGCCAAGCCGAAACAACGGGAAACAACAGGAAACAACATGATTTTATACGTGTGAAACAAAAACCTATCTTATCTCATGATTTTATACTTGTTTTTATCATGGCCGAGTGAACCAAAAAACATCTTTCACATCATTTCACATTGCGAAGGGCCTATGATGCAGGCTCTTTTCCCTGACGCTGTTCATTTCTTCCCCCAAACAAACTGGACAGGCTGGAGCTTTGACATAGAGTATAGTTGCTCTGACTTGGCTTGCGACCAAATGATGACGCTGCTTGAAAAGTTGTAACCTGCGCGAGAATACATGAAATGCCAGTGACTGTACCGAAAGCCTGCGACAAAGTGCGACAGAAACGAAAGAAACACATGCTGAACGTTTGATAACATGATGCACAATGCATAAAATGTATATCAAATGCATTTGCGATTTGCACATATTTTGCACATATTTGTCAAACTCTTTGTCAAACTGCTTGTGCCTGTTTTGGCTGCGGTCCAAACTTGGTCTTCAGCCTCAGGGCACCAGAACACGACAAATCAAGAGGCGTTCAGAACATGGCACAGAACGCTGCATGAACATCATGAACTCTGCAGCCTAAAACACTGAACCCCCCATGAGAATCATGAGAATCATGAGAGTTAGAGAATGATATTAGAATAATTCAAATTGAGTCAGCTAAATGAGATGCTCTTCTCACTTTCGTTTGAGGATGTTTGAGGTCTGTGCAGGTTATGCGGTTATGCTTGGTTGGCATGACATTGGCCGATTGGCCCCAAGGATTTCCGAGGCGATGGCTGACTGGCCAAGTCTGAAAACGGCATTTCGCTGAAGAAAGCGTCCAAGGGATCCTGCATCGACAGGATGAGGCCATGAGGCAGGATGAGACAGGCCAATGTCGTTTTACGACACAAAAAGGATACAAAAGGCATCCCTTCAAGTCGTTTTGTAAGTCCAACCTGAAAGATTTTGAAAGTGACCAAAGTAACAACCAGAAACTCAGACGATGTCCCAGCTTGGGTTCTACATGGTCCATGGAGTCCATGGAGTCCATGGAGTCCATGGAGTCCATGGTTCTACACTTCTACACAATGCTCAATCTCGGAATTTTCATGTGGAATCAATGGACGTCTCTTGGATGCATCTCATGCAGCGTTCATGTCCCCGAACGTTCCAGTTTCAGACTTTCAGATGCACTCGATGATACTCGATGCGATGCAAAATTCACCGCATTGCTGAATTCCAATATATTCCAATGAAGATCCGCAAAACAAATCTCCATCCGCAACATTTGGCTCCACATCTCTATATCTCTGGCCTTGGCTACAGGAGATTCAATAGCTTCGGGAGCTTCACGTCTCAGGACACTGAAGATGATGGGAAAACCCTGGCCATCTCCGCGCTCCGAGTAAGGGATCCCTGCCCTAAGAGACATCTGAAGAGTATTGTAAAGAGACATAAAGAATATAAAGAGACCTCTCAGAAGTGCAGGAGCCAAAGAAGGTCAGCAAAAGGCCATAACATATGCCAAACTGCAAACTACTTACAGAGTCTAAGACATGAAACAGTGTTTGAACAGCTTCCGCAATGTTCGACATGTGTTTTTTTGGACTTGATTTCTCTTGTTGTTTCTCTTGTTGTTTCTCTTGTTTCTCTTGTCACTATGAAACAACACGAATTTCTATCGCCGCCTGGACTTGAGCTGCGACGAAGCGCTCCAGGAATTCGTCAAATGCTGAGACACGTCTTCCGTTGATCTCAACGATCTGATCTCCCACCAACCTGGTACAAAATCAGAACATGTCAGAAGAAAATGTCAGATATGTCATATTGTCAAAGTATTTCAAGACATCATGAAATATCATGAAATATCATGAAATATCATGAAATATCCTGAAATCAACCACACTCACATCACAATACCAAGAAAACATCTCAGGGGCGTGCCATCCCTGATCCGCAACTTCTTCGCTGCAAAAGCCCACCACTGATGTGCCGTGCAGCAAAAGGCCCAACGTGCCATCCTGGAAGCGTTGAAATCACTGAAATAACATTGAAAAAATATATATATATACAGTATATATATATATATATATTGAAACATATTGAAATATTGGAAAGATCTTGGAAGGAAACGCAAACCGCATCCTTCAATGAAATCCCAAACTCACAAAGATAAAAGTCAGGGCTACTGTAAAGTTTGAAAAACACATTTGTCGTCAGCATTCTGGTTCCTGCCACAGGGAGAACTGGTTATCGGTTCCAATCAGTGGCGCATCTACTGTTGTCACACTTGTGCAACTGTAAGTGTTGCTGAAATTCGACCGCTCAGGCTGAACCTTGAGCAAGGTGTCAATCTGGACGTGTCGTAATCTAAAACATTCGCCTCAAGACGTGGAAGAATTTCTGGAATTCTGTCAGATGCCACTCGTTAATCGAATGTGATTCCTTGCCAGATTTGATCAGTTTGACGGCGAATCCTCCAGATTGACAGAGTCCATGTCAGTCTAAGAGCGAAGCTTGCTCCGTCTTTGTCTTCCTCGCGAACGACATATCGAACATCGAACATCAAATGCCAAATGGGAAAAATATGGAAAAATGAAGAGACGAAGATGTTCTACGCAGCACAAATGAAGCACGTGCCACGTGCCACGGCCACGCCTTCAAGGTCGGGTTGCCCTGATTCGGTCCCGAGACGAGCTATGGATAACATTCGTAGCGGAGCGTAGCACAAACAGGTTACAAACCTCAGAAAACCTTGACAGTCATAGAATGGAAATAGAAGTGACAGGAGAATCTGAATAAACAATCGATTGTAAGGAATATGAAACATAATGAACGAATATATATATAGTGTATATATCATTATATTGTATATGTATGTATATATACATATCGGATTATGAACGTATAATTACATATATAGTGATCTTAAAGCAGATAGAATACACAATTGAAGGGTGCGGGAATTTATATTGAAGTTTGGGCCGATCAAATATTAGAAATAGTTGGAATATTTAGATCCCCCCGACACGCTTGGAATATCACAAAAAGGGATAGTTGGAATGTGTTTTTGAGAGGTAGTTGAGTACAGTATTTAAGATCAGAACTGTTCCAGCTAATCACAGCTAAATAACAGTGTTCTTCAGGGTCACTGAAAATAAGTGTATAGCAAGATATGACTACAAAACAGTACATTATATATACATATACACATACAAATGCAACAACTATGTACAGGAGAAGCGTCTAGATGGAGCAGTACCAGTTCAGAACTTTTGGAAGCTGTTACCACTGTTAGGTCGCAAGGGCACATGCATAGAATACGGAAGCGTTTCATCAAAATCATAAAATGGTCAAGACAAAGGCTTTCAAAGGAAAGGTGAAGTCAAGCTTTCAAAATAAAGCAAAATTGTGACATTTGTGTGGCTCAAGACGTGTCTCAACTCAAAATGGTGTTCCCCAAACTGATTCCTTACGGTCCTTACGTTTTAAAAAAACCAGCACCTTTCACGAGTGAGGTGCACTAGTGATGTCCTGCCGCAGTTCTTGGCCATCGGAGTTGATTTCTTGCCATATGAAGGACTGTTTACCTTCCAACTACTTTTACGTGTTTTTGAACATAAGGATTGCAAATGCACCATATCTATTTCAGGACCACAATGTATACATATATTATGCATAAGATAATATATGTATCATATATAATATATACATATATTATACATGTAATATATATATATATATGTAATAAAGAGATATAACATGATATAACGATATCAGAAAACCGTGGAGACAAGTTGCAATCTACAAAGAATTTACACATCCTCGGGTGTTTCTCCAACGACCACCAATTTGGCCCCCGACCTTCGATCCACGTGACGCCACTAGATTGCCTTAGCTCGAGCGTTCTCGGTGCGGAAGCTGTTCCCTTCGGTCTCCCTTCGGTCCTTCGGTCTCCCTTCTCCCGCCTGATGGGAGCAATGGTACCGGATTGGGCACATCCTGCGCTGCTCACCGCATGACATGCGTGACATGCGTGACATGCGTGACATGTTGTCAGCACGTTGCCAGCACGCCCTGAGCCTGTTTTGGAGAAAGCGAATTCGAAGATTCATTTGCCTGAAACATCTGAAACACTGAAATCATGATAATCATGTCAAATCATGTCAAATCATGTGAAATTTCGCTCAAAATTGGAAAGATCGAGGCACACCACGGTGATTTTACATCAAACTCCGCAAGTGGCCTCGATGTGCTCGATATGCTTGTGAGGCGCTGGCATCTGCAAAACGCAGAGAAATATGCCAGAAGAATAGGAGTATATGGAATATGAATGCAGAATGCAAGAGAACATCAAATATATAAGTTATATAAGCAATATCAAACATAAACACACACACATATATATATATATATAAATAAACAAATCTAACATGTGTAAAACATATTCCAAATCTCATATTTCGTATGGATTTGTTCTATCAATTGTTCTGTTGCCTTCTTCATTGTGCCGACACTTATAATCAGAATCTTGAACTGGTCCTGGCATGTCCTGGCTGCGTTTCTTCCTCCGCCCTGCAGCTTTCTCAACATGTTTCCTATTCAGTGACTGTGGCTGCCTGCCACTTAGCGGCAGCTAGCGCATGGCTGGGGAAGTGCTTGTAAAGCTTAAACATACAAAGTATCTTAAAGTCTTAAAGTATCTTTGTGTATCTTTGTGTATCTTTGTGAATCTATGTCTATAATTTCAATCTTTTCTTTGTGGCTACCTTCCAAGATCTTCCAAGACTTATCATTTACACTGTAAGTGCATCTGTAGCCGTCAGCCGTCAGCCATGTTAGAATTTTGGGATTCTGCCGTGATGGGATGGTGAACCATTCCATGCTTCAAAAACGTGTTGAATCCTGCTGCCTTCCATGGTGAATCCTGGTGAAAGTCATATGTGAAAGTCTGAACTGTGATGTCTCAAATCTGAATTTGAGCGCAGTCACAGTGGAATGGCCATGTCCATGCCATCCGATGCCATCTGTGCTTCAAGCATGACATGCGAACTTGCGAAGCATGATTGCAGAAATCCAATCTGATCAACCTGAACCTTTAAGGGCCTTTCAGTCAAATTGTTCACATATGTTGACATATGTTGAGAAATTCTGGTGAAAGGGGCTGATGTGGCCGTTTCTCGCGGAGCGAATTAGACTCTTTTTTGAGCCCGTCGACATCTGTCGACTCGGCCGACGAGGTCAGACTCAGTGCACTCAGTGCTCTCTGCGATGCTCGATGTGCTGCACTGCGCACTGCGCACTGCGCACTGCGTCTCTCGCCCTTTGTACATAGATAGTTCAAGATAGTTCAAGCCTTCAGCGGCCAAGGCCACTTTCGGCACTTGGCCACTCTTCAAAAGAGCTTGGCTTCTTATCGCTTAGCAAAGTGGAACTCACTTTGGATTCACAGGAACGCTAGTTCTGCCACTAGTTAGCATCAGATGGTTCTGGTTTGGTTCCCAATTCAAAAGCTGGATTGTTCAACTTTGGCCAGTCTGGCCAAAGCTGTGAGATTATGCCCCGATTTAGGGCATCTCTGTCTCTTAGTGATCTGGGTATGGATCAATACCTATAGATACATTTTTAGTGGGATGAACATCCATTTACCAGCTATTTTGGGGTTCACTCGGTACCAGGGTTTTGACCCATCCCCATCTGACAACGAAAGTCAGCCAACTGACCTGAGAAAGCCAGTCTCAAACGATAGAAACATGCTGTGAGGCACCGAGGAGCTCTTTCCAGGCGTGTCGAACTAATCAAAAAACTCTAAAAAAACAACAAGAGCAATACCCTCTGGTAAACAACATAGCTATGGAAAATGGTCCATTTATAGATGGTTTACCTGGGTTTACCTATTAAAAATGGTGATTTTCCATGGCTATGTTAAATAACCAGATGGTAATCAACATGCTATTTGCATGCTATCTGCATGCGATCTGCTATGGCCTCTACGGACTGAAAACTTTTGACACTTCAAAAAAACAAGACACCTGCCTTGCACGTCGCCGCGCCTGTCCAACTTTGTCCTGGCACCAGAGAACTCATGCAAATTAGGATGGGTAATAAAGGACACCATGAATTCAATGAATACTTAATACTTATAAAATTTGATGAATAAGGCTGATATAGTATGAAATTGTATGAATACTTGTGAATACGTGCAAAATGAAGCGCGCGCCTCCTTGCGTTTTCTTGCAGGCCTCACCTGGCAAAAATTCTTAAGTTCAATGAATGCCAAAAACTCACACCGCATGGACTCAATGCACTGAGTCGTCACTTACGAAACTAGTCGACAACTTGATGTGCGAAAGCGCAGCCGTGCACATTTTTACCATTTTTGACCTATGAGGTCCTATGAGCCAAAAAGCCTTAGGGCACTCCTTTGGTCCTTTGGCAAATTACAATTAGATAATTAGATCAATTATTGATAATTATTGATCATTGGCAAGCGGCGCAAGTCACGGTGCAAGATGTGCAAATAGAATGCTCATTGTATGAATTTGATCGAATTTGAGGTTCCTGCACTGGTCAGAGGAGCAACCGTGACAACACCAGGAGGATCAACCTGGTGAAAGCAGGCACAAAACTTCACACCACCAAAAACGAAAGCTGCCATAGATTGCCATAGCGTGCTGCCACGGCCAGTCTAGGCTAGTCTAGTGGCTAGATAAAATATGATAAAATGCAAAACTGCAAAACCAGCTGGGGTAGCATCGCACTTGACATTCGCAACATCACCTTCTACCTCGAGACGCAAAATTCTAAGTCGCGGCAGTTGCAGCGGCAGATGAAGATTCAAAGGATCATCGGAATTGAATGAAACATGAAATATCTGAGAGCAGGTCTGACTGCAAGGTTCCAGTGAACCAGTTGCCCTTGAAACTCACAGAGCATAGCAGTCAATCAAACTTCCTCAAACTTCCGTAATATACAGTATATGTATGAATTGGAAACGGGATCGTCAAATGCCCAACTTTTACCACGGCAGCGCGGTATGACTCAAGGGCCCTAAAGCCAAATGTCAACGGGGGCATGTGATCACTTGGCTATACAAAATAT
>Ga0126342_10005667_pt1 | contig 21899 bp, 22 predicted proteins | sample Cyp1metagenome_FD_92528 | JGI IMG/M metagenome (GOLD analysis project Ga0126342, IMG submission 92528) | Coral microbial communities from Lord Howe Island, Old Settlement Bay, Australia - Cyphastrea 1 metagenome | ecosystem: Host-associated > Invertebrates > Cnidaria > Coral ... | reverse complement strand
GAAATGTGTGAAAAATACCAGCTTATATCATCATGATTGATGGTTTATAGATAATTCATGATAGTTCTGATTTGATGTTAAAACTGGGGGTACAGCTGGTACAAAAAGTCACAAAGACGTTACTTAGAGATTATATGTTTCTTGTTTTATATGTGTGAAAAATACCAGCTTATATCATCATGATTGATGGTTTATAGATAATTCATGATAGTTCTGATTTGATGTTAAAACTGGGCGTACAGCCGGTCCAAAAAGTCACAAAGACGTTACTTAGAGATTATATGTGTTTTTTAGAAATGTGTGAAAAATACCAGCTTATATAATATCATCATGATTGATGGTTTATAGATAATTCATGATAGTTCTGATTTTGATGTTAAAAATGGGGGTACAGCTGGTACAAAAAGTCACAAAGACGTTACTTAGAGATTATATGTTTTTTTTAGAAATGTGTGAAAAATACCAGCTTATATCATCATGATTGATGGTTTATAGATAATTCATGATAGTTCTGATTTGATGTTCCAACTGGGGGTACAGCTGGTACAAAAAGTCACAAAGACGTTACTTAGAGATTATATGTTTTTTAAAATGTGTGAAAAATACCAGCTTCTATCATCATGATTGATGGTTTATAGATAATTCATGATAGTTCTGATTTGATGTTAAAACTGGGGGTACAGCTGGTACAAAAAGTCACAAAGACGTTACTTAGAGATTATATGTTTTTAATGTGTGAAAAATACCAGCTTATATCATCATGATTGATTGTTTATAGATAATTCATGATAGTTCTGATTTGATGTTCCAACTGGGGGTACAGCTGGTACAAAAAGTCAAAAAACGACACTTAGAGATTAATTATATATTTTTTATTTGTGAAAAAGACCAGCTTACATCATCATGATTGATGGTTTATTGATCATTCATGATAGTTCTGATTTGATGTTCCAACTGGGGGTACAACTGGTACAAAAAGTCACAAAACGACACTTAGAGATATTTGTTGTGGTGTGTGAAAAATACCAGCTTATATCATTATGATTGATGGTTTATTGATAATTCATGATGTTCTGATTTGATGTTCCAACTGGGGGTACGCCTGGTACAAAAAGTCAAAAAACGACACTTAGAGATTGTATGTGTTTTTTAATGTGTGAAAAATACCAGCTTATATCATTATGATTGATGGTTTATAGATAATTCATGATAGTTCTGATTTGATGTTAAAACTGGGGGTACAGCTGGTACAAAAAGTCAAAAAACGTTACTTAGAGATTATGTGTTTTTTATGTGTGAAAAAATACCAGCTTATATCATCATGATTGATTGTTTATAGATAATTCATGATAGTTCTGATTTGATGTTCCAACTGGGGGTACAGCTGGTACAAAAAGTCAAAAAACGACACTTAGAGATTATATTTTTTAATGTGTGAAAAACACCAGCTTATATCATTATGATTGATGGTTTATTGATAATTCATGATAGTTCTGATTTGATCATCCTAATGCTAAATGGCGAATTTCTTGAGTCCTAGGGTCTCAGGGTGTCAGCCCTCATGCAGTCTCCAGCCATCTCCAGCCCAGGTGCAGATCGTTTCGGCTTGCCGGAAATCAGGAACAAAGGCCTGGCCGGAAGGCCCTGGGTCCATGGGATGCTGGGAAGAATGTATCATCTATGCCTTCTATGCCTATGAAACCTATGGTTTGGATGTTCTATGCGTACTAGTGTTTAAGAAAAAAAGGCCCAAAGACACCTGAAGAATACTTGTAAACAGGGTATGATGGGTATGTGTATTTCTGCCCAAAGGTAATGGCTGAGTTTTGCCCCCTAACTGGCCCATCAAGCACCGTTGGCAAAGCAAACAACTACAGATTGGAGTTGGCATTGAAGTATCCCTTTTGTTTCCTTTGTGACGGAGTTGGTCTGCCATGGTACTTGCGATTCCTAAAATGGTCCCTGAAGAAAGCAAATGTGTATATATATATATATATATATATATATTATATATATGTGTGTGTGTGTGTTAGCAATCTCGAAAACCCTAGGTTCACGGAATGGACATCAACAAATTTGGAAAGGTCCCATCGCTTACCACACATTTGCACAAAAATGATATATGGCAAACTTGGGGGGTGCCGCTTGCAGGAAAAATTACTGATCTACTTGACTCCAGAGCGGATGCTGTGCTTCCTTTTTGATCAGGCATCTTCGCTGCAGGACTCTGAACTATCTGAGGAGGTGCTACTGGAAGAGGTGCTTTGCAAATCTCTTTTTCCCCACCGCCAGCATGGACAGCCAGCTTGCTGGCCAGAACCTCTACACAGCCACTCTACAGCGAGCTCTCCAGCCCTCCGGGCGTACAAACCCGAATGCTATGGCAAGCTTTCCGGGCCCCTACAGGCCCCAACCTTTGCCAGAAAGACTGTCAGATAGAATGCCAGTATATCTATATCTATCTATCTGTCTGTCTGTCTAGCTAGCTAACTTCTATCTATCTATTTATCGAGCTAGCTGGCTGGCTAGCTGGCTACCTATCTATCTAGCTATCTCTATCTAGCTTGCCACCAGAAAACCTGAATGCGTCACAGACTGATGTGCGCCTGGGCGCCTGAGGCAATCAAAACAGTGCAAGTTCACATGGGGGGATCACTGGAAACACTCGTCAGCAACGACAATAATTTGTCAGTGTCAACAAAGAAGCTTCACTAAACAACAGCAGTGGGGAGATAAAGTCAGCGGAGAGGCAATCGAAATGGCGTAAGTTCAAGTGCAAAGTCAATGAAAACATGCAAGGCAAGGATGTGCAGGCAGCTAGTGAGACAGACGTGTTTACAGGGACTTGGCTTCCGCTTCTGCGGATTCCCTTCTCTGCGGACCACTCCATGGATATCAAGAAGAACACCTTCTGAGGAGCACATACCCTTTTGGGCCCAAATCTGGTTCACAAACGACGTCAGAAACCAATGTTCAAAGTGACATTACCTTGAAAGGGTCTATCGCTAATTTGGAAAGGTCCCATCGCTTCACGTGTAATGGACGGACATTCCACAAATTTCCACAAACCAATGTCCGTCCATTACATGTTTAGTATGGCCGCGTTTTGCGGTGGCTCATGTGTATATATGTATATTGTGTCTGTATAGACATGTATACATATGTAAATACTATATAGATATATGCATACATATATATATATATATATATATACATACATACATACATACATACATACATACTTACATACATACATACATACACACATGACACATACACACATACATACTTATATTACATTACATTACATTACATTGCATTACATTACATTACATACATACATACATGCATACATGCATACATACATGCCTGTATGCCTGTATGTTTGTATGTCTGTAAGTCTGTATGCCTGTATGCCTGTATGCCTGTATGCCTCTATGTCTGTATGTCTGTATGTATGTATGTCTGTATGCCTGTTTGTATGTATGCATGTACGCATGCATGCATGCATGTATGAATGTATGTATGTAGGTATTTATGTATATGCACATGTATTTGTATATGTATATGTATGTGTATATATATATACATAAATATGTATATATATATATACAGCAGTTTCAAGGGGCTACATGTGTGCCCATGTGGCATGTGTTTCTAGAAGTAACAAACATTGATGTCTACTCAGGCGTGTTCATATCTACATAATACATACATCCACATATACTACAATTATAGTCAATTATGTAATATATAATGTTGGATGGACACTAGTAAAGCACGTGCAATAGCTACAAATAATTTTCAGAATCTGATTTTCCAGCCCCTATTGATTTCAAATTAGGCCTTATTGATTTTAAATTACAGACATCAATCTTGGTCCAGAGCATCTGCAATAGTTGTGCTGCATTCGCAATAGCTACAAATTATTTTCAGAAAATTCCCAACTTATCAGATTGTCCAATACTAAATTGTAAAATGGCTAATTGAGATTTAGTATGGATGCAGGGAAAAAACTCAGAACCAGTAATTAATGACCTGCCATGAGCAGATGCACTGTTTCTTTTAGACCCCAGAGGTGTCAGCATGGAATGTGTCTCAGAAGCAAAAACAAAAACAAAGCAAACCTTTACCAAATGCAAAACTTTACCTTGTTCAAAAAAACTGCGTTCTTTATTAAAATCCTTTGAAAAAATTGCAAAAAACAGGTCCACAAAGGGTACCCCCTTCTCTTGCAGGTCCTTGCATTTGCAATTAAAAATTGGAATTAGCACTTGCAATAATAAACAACCTTTCTGGCTCTAGCTGTATTTTTTCCCTTCCTCCTTTGTGTTTTAAATTGTGGTTGAATGGTTTTTTAATTGTGATTGCATGCTTTTCAAAAGCAGAAAGAAACAAAGCAAACCTTTACCAAATCCAAAACCTTACCTTGTTCAAAAAAAACGTTTTCTTTATTAAAATCATGTGGAAAATGCAAAAAAACAGGTCCACAAAGGGTACCCCCTTACAGGTCCTTGCATTTGCAAGGAAAAAATGGGAATTGGCACTTGCAATAAATAAACAACCCTTTACAGCTCTCTGTATTTTTCCCCTTCTTCCTTTGTGTTTTTAATTGTGGGTGATTGCATGCTTTTCAAAAGCAAAACAAACCTTTACCAAATCCAAAAACTTTACCTTATTCAAAAAAACTGGTTTCTTTATTAAAATCTTTTGAAAAATAGCAAAAAAACAGGTCCGCAAAGGGTACCCCCTTGCAGGTCTTGCATTTGCAATTAAAAATTGGAATTAGCACTTGCAATAGTAAACAACCTTTCTGGCTCTAGCTGTATTTTTTCCCTTCCTCCTTTGTGTTTTAAATCGTGGTTGAATGGTTTTTAATTGTGATTGCATGCTTTTCAAAAGCAAAGACAAAGAAAACCTTTACCAAATCCAAAACTTTACCTTGTTCAGTCAATGAGAATCCCATCAAAGCCTATCAGAAAACAGAGGTTCTCAATCAGAATCCAATGAAGATCCCATCAGGGCCTATCAGAAAAGAGAGGATTTGTCGAAACCTTACAGAAGCCTTGGGGAAGAGTTGGGATTTTCGATTTACTATTGCAAAGCAGACCTCCCCTTTAAAAAGAGAGCGTAACGCTGTGGGCCCCTGATTTTTACGGTGTTTTATGAGGTTTTTATTGTTAGATCACATATGTATGCAACAATAATGAAATTTGTATACCATAATCTTAGTTTCATCTCTTCTACTTAGATGTGCATCCTACTGAGTAAGTTGTTAACTTATATATATATAACCTATACAAGCTCAGATATGTGGATAAAGTTCATATAACTGGAAATGCAATCTCCTTGCTAGGTGAGATCCAACCCCAAGTATGCAGCTATTGGCAACACTAGCTATCCTTCATCATAAATTAAACCAACCACCACATATGTGCAGCCATCAGCAACTTGAGATGCCTGTAGTTGTGGTAACCTGAGCGCATCAGCAAGTAACATGACGGTGCAAAGCATCAAACTTTCTCTCACGCTTGAAACTGCGTACACATTAGGCCGCGGATTTCCAGCCGCGCTTTTTTGTCCAGGACACAGTTGTCTCAAGAGCAGCAACTTCTCGACAACACACAGTTGGACGTTGCCACGACAACAATTGTGTCTCAGGCATGAAAAGATTTGGAAAAAGAGCCATGGAGGAATTCTGACTGAGCTATGCATAGATCTCCTAGACCCACATGGAAATCTATGAAACTCCAATCTCACGCTCCACCTTGTCGACCTGCATCCACCATCCTTCGAGGTGATCGTGATCGCGACCTTTCTAGTCGTCTAATGTCACCATACAGAATTGCTCGGCCGTCAGGACGTGTCGGGTTGGTCGGACCCGTTGGACTCGACAGCAATTGTCGTTCATGGATGACTGACTTTGGCAACCGGTCACCGTCGCGGCCCAGCACCTGCCACAATTCAAGATGTCTGAAGTCGCAATAGTCAATAGCACGGCCGTCAGGCCTGGACAGGTTCGTCAAACCCGTGCTAGCCGACAGCAATTTTCGTTCGCGGATCACCTCAACAGGCAATGGGTGACCACGAGTCATGCCCAGCACCTGCCACAATTCAAGATGTCTGAAGTCGCCATAGTCAAGAGCACGGCCGTCAGGCCTGGACGGGTTCGTCAAACCCGTGCTAGCCGACAGCAATTTTCGTTCGCGGATCACCTCAACAGGCAATGGGTGACCACGAGTCATGTATATTCAGACCACCTAACTATGGCCGCCAGGCGACGCAGGTTCGCTAAAGCTCTCAATCCAAAACTGCAGCGAATGAAGGGGTACGAGATTCATTCTGGACATGAGACTCATGCGCACCGAGAAATTCCGATTGAATTATGATCATTCTCTGCGTTCTATAAAGAGCCTCTAACACCATTCATCCAATTGTTTTTTTTTGTCTCTTTTTTTTGGTCATTGTTGACAGATTGTCAGAGTAATTCCATTTTGACAGACATCGTTTTTCAATGTGGGAATATATTATATATATATAGTATTATTGTGACTATGCTGTTCCATATCCAAAAGAACGATGCATTTATCACCATTGGTCAGAGAACCCCATGGTATATGATGAATGTTTCCTTTGCGCAATGGCAATGTTTCCTTTTTCTCCTCCCCTCGGACACGGCCTCGCAAGTCTATCTTGCTATTGTACGAATCTACTGTACTCGGACTGATACGCAACTTGTCTAGGTGTCATTCAGTCCCATGCAATGTGCTGCCTCTTCGTCAGCCTCTAAATCTACACCCTCATTACGTCAAGTTGCCGTGCTGAAAGACATCCTCCTCATCATCCTCGTTCTCATTGTCCATGATTTCTTCAAGAGCCTGCTCGAGCGGCACAGAAGCATCAGAAGCCGCATCATGAGCAGAATCATCTTCCAGATCAATGACCGTGTTTGTGGCACGAAGTTTGCAACTGTCTCCATACCTTTGCCTCCTTGAAGACGCGGCTTTGTTCCTCTTCCACTTTCTCTCGCTTGATGGCAATGCGCTGAGCATGTGCAGTGGTTGCCTGAGACAAACATGATGATGACTGGCGCTCAGATTCGAAGAGACCCCGGACATTTTGACGATGTGCCCAATCAGGCTGGCGTGATTGTGCTATGTTTTTGTACAGCCGCAGCCATGTTTGTTCCTTTTCCACCTCAATCCCAAAGTCCGCAGGCATGCCTTTCTTGTTGTCTTTGACTTGGCCATACCACTTCTTCCCTTCGTCTGTGAGGTAGTCCGCATTGACCATGGATTTGCGAGGCACGTGTTCCTCATTGATGCCAGCCTTGCGATAGTACACAAAGTTCTTGGTGTTGACAAGGAATGTGGCGCGCTTCAGGATGGCATCAACGTCAGCTTTGGAGGCTTCTTTGCAGAGACACGGCCGAACCATCTCCCAGAAAGTCGAAAACTTGATGTGTTCCAAGAAACTTTCTCCTTCCTCGATATCAGCTTCATAGGTGTTTGAAGCCATAGCTCTGGGCTGGTTTTGGACCCATTTGACTGCACCCCACCTAGCCCAGGACATGCTCTCATACAAGCCAACATCTAGCAAGGACTTGAGAGCCTTCATGCCCAGTGCTTGCGTGCAAGGATCATCCAAGAAGTCACCCATGATGACTGTCCCAGGCTCCCCTCGCAAGAAATCAATTTCCGGAGTGCATCGGATGGATGGCTTGCCATCATGGTTGAAACGCTCCTTGTTGAAGCGACATTGTGCCATGAGGACGCTCCTGCCCAAAGGGCTTTTCCCCGCACCAGGTTCGCCCAGCATCACAAAGGCAGCCAAGTCAAAACTCCAAATCTCTTCCAAGATTGCAAGGATCCACGGATGATAGAACTTGGCGGTCAGCGGCACAGGCCACTCGAACTCCTTGCGTGCCAGAGCGCCTTCAGAGGTGAGGAGTCGCAGTGCATTTTGTACAAGACCCTGGGGCCAGCCAAAGATCGGAGATGAGGATTTCCTGAGTTCTTTGGTTTGCCAACGAAGCTGTTGAAGATCGCTGGCGCTTCTGGGGGCTTTCTGGGTCAAGAAGTCGAAGCCTCGGTCGAGATCTTCATCTTCTAGTTCATCAAATGCCCTGGCTTTTTTGCCATTACATACCTCAGCACTGAGATCAAGGCATCGGAACTGCCTGCCGCCCATGGGACAGACAAGTTCGGCAAAAAGCAAGGGCTCACAACGTTACTTTCTCTTTAAAAAAAGAGGGGACCCCCTTTACTATTGTCGATGCAACATTATATGATATAGTATCACATAATATCACATATAATATCATACTCATATCATTTAATCGAGTTCCAAAAGCCACATAACCATCTCTTCCGCACCTGGAGCTTCGAAAATTTCTTTTTCAACTCCTTGGCCGCTTTCAGTGCGTCCTTTTCCTAAGCCGAGCCGGACAGGGCCATGGAGATGTGATGCTGTAAGTCGTATGTAGTAGATAGTATGTAACAAAGTGCGTATGTTATATAATGTTATATATATATTAATCTATATATTTATTTACGTTGATGTATCTTCATATTGATTTGTTAAATTTGGAATAAATTTGGATCAAATTCTGCTGTTATATCACCATCTACATGTCCCCCTAAAGCCATTTATCATTAATCATCACTATCTACTTATCTACAGTTCTATTATACTCATCACATTTCCTGATCATCGGTAGACTATAATAGATGGTCAAGATTCACCCTTATAATTGTGGTTGTTGGTGGTGAATCCATCCCACTTTAACAGGAGCAGTCTACCTACATTGGTCCACCTGCCTGACTTTACAAGATCGAAACATGGTTGAAAAGAAACTTGAATACTTCACTCATGCTGGGGGATCTTTAACTCCTTTCATCAATGCTCCAGTGCATGACAAAAGTTATTGTTCCTAATCACAATTTGTGGGTCCTCAGGAAGGCCAGTCCAATCTGGTTGGTGGTTTCAACCCCTCTGAAAAATATGAAAGTCCATGGGAAGGATTATCCCATATATGAAATGGAAAATAAAACATGTTCCAAAGCACCAACCAGTTATAGATTATCATAATTTCTATCTGATGATGATCATGATCGCCATTAAAATTACCATTAATCACCATTAATCACCATTAAATTGCCATTAAATTATCATCAATTTGCCTATCTGAATGACCGTCCCGTTCCCGTCGTGAGTCGATCTCTTCCAAGATGGAATCCTCAGTGCCGAGGTGACGCCATGGGGCTGCCATGGGGTTTTTTTTCGATCGTAGAATGTTCACCACTTCTCCCAATCGCTGTTGGTTAAACATCCATGTTTCATTGGATTTGTTTAAGGGAAAATCTACAGGAAGCCATGGGTTTTACCATCAAATATAGGGCTTTCCTGTAAATTTTCCCATCATCCAATTCTATGAATGTTTCATCATTTTGCTTCGGTCTTAGGTTGTATTATTCACTTTTGTTGCCGACGTCCGTAAAATTCCTCATCGTTGGAGCCAGCACTCATTGTTTCTGGCAGGCTTCCACCCATGGTGAGTCATCCTCTCTATCTGGTTCTAGTTGGCGGTTTCAAATTTACCCCCGCTGGAAAATACAGATATGGTTCTGAGTCACTTATTGCGGATCATCACATGTGCAGGGATGGACTATGAAGATCCATTAAAAACACTTACTTGAAACCAGAAACCACTACCGGGCATGAGTTGGATGCAGGTTCATGGTAAAAAGGCCTCCCGAACTCACAAATTGGCTAGCCGTTTTGGATCAAACCGTCTGTTTGTTTGTGAGACCTACAGTATTGTTTACTAACTGAGATGAACAGGTTAGATTCCCAATCATTTAAATATAATACCCCACTGGTTGCTGATGTTGCTGTGAATTCCCATTGTCGGGGAATAACCCCATCAACCATCAATGACAACCCTCTTTGGATTCTTGAAATGTTGATCCCCTGCTGAAAATTCAGTGGGAAACTTGCGCGTTTACCCATCTATGCTAATATGGTTGCTTATGTCAACCAAAGATATGAGTTAGATGCCTACAATTCATCAATTCATCCAGTAATCCAGGATTATACATCATTGACAACCGGTTTAGTACTTGGACAGGTCCTTAAGGTCCACTACAAGTGTAATTGCCATCCTGCAATCCCACCAGAAATATAAATCAACCAGGGGCTTATGAATCCTGAGCTGACACTATTAAATTATGAGATAATGATTAGGATTGGCACCCCCCCCACTCCAAGGGTCTGAAGCTGGTGTCCAGTCTACACCCAACAGGGATGCGGCACCAGAACGGGTGTGCACCTGGAAGGATGGTCAGGCTTTCTCCATGCCATGTGTTTTTTTCCTTCCTCTTGCTTCTGTCCTTGCTTTATGTTTTCTTTATTCCTTTCGTTCCCTCAAACCAACCTTCATTCAGTTCTTTTCCTTCCACTATTTTTGTTCCGGTCTTCCTTTGCTTTCCGTCTTTGCCTTCCATTCCTTCTTTCCTTCCTTGATGTCTTCATCTCTTTCAAGTGTTGCTTTGCACCTTCAATTTAGATGTCACGCCTTTGATTTCTCATGATTCCTCTCACTTCGCCAAAACTATCACGTCATGGATAAAGCGAAGGACAAACCATGCGGTGGAACACACAGCAATTCGTGGTCACCACAGGATGTTTCAATAGGTTGATGGCCGATCCCCATGAAACATGAAAGTTTCACCCTGGCCTTTTCCAAGCCCATCTTCTGAATTCCAGACAAATCTTACCAGTACCATTCTGATTTCCTCCAATAAAGGGCTGTCATACAGCTGGTGCTGGATAATTCTAGATCTGACTGATGTTTTTTTCGATTTTCCAGGAAGTTCCAGGTCGCAAACCTCTTGCTGAAAAAATCACTTTCCCGACATCATCTTTATGGAAATATATGGAATCGAAGGATCTGTATCTTTCCTGGTCATGAAAAACCTTTAGTGTTGGGGGGATTATCTTTTGAGGTTTCTCTCACAGGGCCAAAAAGGTCGGTAAAGCTTGACTCCAGTCACCAGTCCCCAGATCGGTGGATTGACCATGGGATTGACATGGATTAACCATGGGATTAACCCATGGATCTTTGAGTTACCCTCTGGTAAACTAACATAGCTATTGAACATGGCCATTTATAGCTGATTTGCCATTAAAAATGGTGATGTTCCATAGTTATGTAAACGTTTACCAGAGGGTAAATGAGATATTTCTTCACCGGCTCCATTCGTTCTCCCTGGACCATTCCCCCCTGCCTCCGCATGGAGTACACGGCGCATCTGCTTGCAGGCCTCTAAATCCTCGCTTCACCCGGAACAATGAATTATCAATGGTTGCTGGTTCCTGATTTAGCAATAAATTAACGGAACAATAAATATAAGAAATTATCAATAGAATTTATGATTATCATCCCTCACTGGTTCCTGTGGATCATAAATTAACTATCATAGATCAAGCCAATGGGCTTGGATGAAACAGGGACCTGATATTCGAGTGATGTTTGCCCTTGGAGTTTTGTTTGCTTCATGTTATGTGACACACTTCATCAATGTTTCTGTAGCCTGAAATCCGCCGCTCAAAGCCATGACCAGTTGATATGTCGTAATTCTGCAACGTTCACGATCAACGATCAACTGTTCCTGGGGAAGAAATCCAAGGAAATTGGATACATATGCCTTTCTAACATAGTTTATCCCCACTCCCGGCAAAGCAAATTGGCAAATCTTAAATTTCGCTGCAAGAAATTAGGCGTGCCGCGTTCTTGGGGATTATGAGATTATGTTTATTGTGTCTTATCATCACGCCATACTATGAATGGTTACTAGCGATTATGGCATTGAGTAAAACCACGAGGGCCTCCTCAATCATCGCTTCGAGTCGTTCTTTGGACCTCGGACTCCCTGCCACGGGGGAGATCTACTGTTTTTGGCAATCCCCAAACAAAATGCAGAAAAGGTTCAATTTACATCTAATTATATAATTCAGGGTTGGATTTTATCAACTTCCGTTTCTTGGGGGGTCCCTATACCGTATACCCCCAAAAAAGTGGGATTCATACATCATTCAGACAAGGCGATCTCTATAGCAAAGATGGTCTCAGCACACGGTCGCGGTTCCCGTTGCTCGAAATCTTGATCCAGAACCATACAGTACAAGGGCATGGTGAATCAAATCCCCCTTGTTCAGCTGAATGTAACATCTTTACACATCTTTGACATATCCGAGACGATGGTTGTGCCGCCCCTCATGGCTGCACCACCCCAGGCTGCCAATCTGAGGCCGCTGGCTCTTCTAAACGTGCGAAAGCGTACTGATATGCTTTCCTGAGTGGAAGATTCGTTCACTTAGTTTTGGATCAATATATATATATACATAACAATAACAATAATAATACTAAGTTATTAGACTAATAATAGTAATAGATCATCCATATCTTTGAGGTGATTGACCATGATTGGCTCACGATTTTGCTGGTCATGTTTTGTTGCTCATTGGTAGGACTTAAGAAATCTCCAGAATCTGAAGACAATTGGTGCTTCTCCCAATCCTAAGCATCATTTCTCCCCAGGGTCTGCCAGGGTTTGGTTCCCCAAAAACCACAATGGATCCCCAATAATTGTCATCAATAGTGCATTTAGATGACTATTATGATTTATAATGACTATTAGTCATTTCCAACCCAACATGATTTATAATTGGGATTAGTTGGGCACGTTGACTCTGGCAGCCAGTGGATCCCAAATTGATCCCTGCCCCCCTAGTGGAAACAACACCACCAAAACCACAAATGGAATGTACCGGATTTATTCATTTTTAGGGGGGTCCAAATGTTGGCTGTATTTAATGGATATGGATATGATCGTAGCCTCATGAAAACTACCATAGACATGGACACAATCTACTGAAACAGTGGAGAAAATCCACGAAAAAATAAAAGGTGACCCAACCATGATAGACCCACCCCCATTATACTGGCTGACTAGATACAGTATCCCGTAAATTCTAGCTCATCTCCAACAACCAGGTAGGTTACTAACCATAACCCCTTATGACTCCCTCTTTCATATCATAACCAATCAACTCCCCTCTTGAATTCGTGTGACTGAAACTAGAGTACCCCAAAAATTAATCCATTAAAACCTCATTTTTCCATATGTTTCCTATGAAAGGGCCATCAATTGGTGCAGTTTTCAGGTCGCCAGTGGTCGCCAGATTGCTGTAGTCACCTTGGGTCCCAGTCGCAACTCCACCGAGTCCTTGTCTTTCTGCTTGTCCGGATGCACCTTCAGCGCCAGCTTTCGATACGCCCCACGCACCTGGCAGTGATGCTCGAGTCATGGCAGAAAAGGGGTGTGTACATATATATATATATAGAGAGAGAGAGAGCACTTGTATGATTGTCTATATGGATATGTTCATATATAGCACTTTTGTTTATATTCAGTAGTATTATTAATAATATTATTATTAATACGTATATATACCATTATGTAGAGAGGGAGAGAATATGGCAAATGATGAATCCTCAATCCCATCATTGAAGGTGAGCTGAGTGAGGTCAAGTCATGCTTAGCATATACAGATAGTACACTTCAAATCAAAGGAATGGTAAAATATAGTTCACACACGTATTGCATATAGTTGAGCATATAGTTATTATTATGGTAAAATCACTGAAATACACCGAGTCTGAACAGTTGAATCAAAGGAATTTGACGCGGCTTGCTTTGGAGTTCTGTGGTGCGTTCGTTGAAATCTCATCGATGTTATGCAGTGATGTTCAAGGCAACTAAATAAGCTGTTTGGCTCCACAGTAGGGATATAGGAAGCAGGAAGGGATTTCAAGCGTCCCAAGCGCTTGGGGGTGTCCACCATCATTTCTTTGGTTTGACACAACATTTCAGCATATTGACCCACATAGTCTCTCCGAAGAAAGATGAAAGACACAGCTATTTTCCATTGATTTTCCATGGATTTTCCATACTTGTCCAATGAAATTTCCCAGAAAAAATCCAATGATCAAGTGGACGCCTGCTTCACATCCAGCTCATCATCTGGTGCCAGGAGCACATCAAACCTGGAGCCCATGGCTTGTGGTTGGGATTGAAGCAACAAAAATTGGGCTATAATCGGTCTAACCCAACAAAACGGAGACAGAATGGAATGTCACCATACTGTATATTCGTAGCTCTTTGGTTTGACTCACCATTGTGGAGTGTGGATACCCATAGCTCCTTTGCTCCTTTCCAACCAGCACTTTCAGATCGTTCACAAGAGAAAGTGGGGATCTAAATAGTGCGTTAGGATGATTGGCACGGGAGTCTTAATAATCCATAATGAGCCATGTGCACATACATGTGCCATAATACTCCATAATGATCCAGAATGATCCATTAATGATCTTATTAATGATCCATACATACATGTCTACATCATTCTATCCAGATAAGAGTTCTGTATATGTGCACATATAGTAGACTGTACCACCACTGCATACAGTAGCGACTTGACAAATCCCTGGACTTCAAGTCGTTACGTGGTTGTCTGATGAAACGACCGCAAAAGAAGTCCAAAAACCCAGAAAAACTCAGCACACAAAACTCAAAAAAACTCCACCATCGATGATTTCCCCATCCATTTATGATATTTATGGGATATTTCGCTTGCGCCATGTTTGATGACCACGGTAGTACTACTACGACAAAAATCGCCACATCGGAACCGAAGGATTCCACCATTTTTTTCATCCAGAGCCACACGCTGGGTGCGCAAAGGATGCGCTTGGCATCGTCCAGTTTCTCAGCTTGCTGATGATGCAACAAACCATCCACAACCTCGGTGATCTGAATATATCTGAATGGCTGGGAAACCTTTGAGGTGTCCAGAACCAAACAGTTAAACATCCCACGTCGGAGGTCGGTATCAAGGAATCCATGTATGCCGTACATGTTGAAGAAACATGTATGCATCTATATATATATGATATATGTATATCTATAGTCTATATCTATAGTCTATATCTATAGTCTATATCTATAGTCTATAGCTATATGTATACATATTACATCATATTACAAGTGTAGATATTGTTGGACGCAGCCAAGTGACCATCCCACCTGCCTGCCAGAATCCTTGCGATCCAAGGCATCAACAACTGGGACAACTGGGACCCGTATGGGACCCCGTATGGGACCCATATCCAAATGGTGAATAAATATCCAAACCCGAGATAATCATATGTATATATATATATATGTGTAAACCTGCAAAGAGGCAGGCATGGGCTCTGCATATAAATTTCATCAAGCGTGAAGCATGTATATGTATTTTTATTGTTTCCATGTTGTCACAAGCAGCCCTTGCTGATACCACCAAGAACGAGAAAAGGAGTTCTTGAGAGTTTTGTTTGGGCAAGTCAAAGAACACAATGTACCATGTGACCAATGTGGACCTGCAGAGTTTTCCAGACCCTTGTTCAGGCAAAAGAAAATCCGACCTTTTTCTTGAATTTCCGCCATTTCTCCGAGCAATTCTGCCATTGTGCTTTGGAGCCCAAAATTTATTGCCAGTGAATTGCCACCGATTATTCCAGAAAAAAACAACGTAATTTGCTGCAGTGGTCCACAAAAAAGACAAAACCCAGCAAACGTAACAGCGCATTTTGTTGTGAAAGGACGAAAATTATGCATACTATGCGGCTTAGCAGGAAGATCAAAATACGACTACTGACTATAAAATATATAAATAGCCGGTCGGCTCGAAAGCCATTCTAGTATTTTGCATGGTTTCGGGCCAGCCATTTGAAGATGAAGACGCATATTATGCATGTTCTGCGGGCGCTTACTTCTTATTATTGTGTTAAGATGAATAGCGTGGTTTGTCTCCAATTCCAACCAAATGAGCTTCTTGCCTTAGTGGAAATATTTTGTTTGGCTTTCGAGACCCTTAGAACTGCTTACAAATTTTCAAGATGTCAACATCCAAAAGTGTGATCGCTGCTGAGGAAAAATACATATTACAGTAGATCCTGGGAGAATTCAAGGCAGAAATCAATATTCATGGATTTCACATCTTGCGAAACCATGCGAAACCTGCACGACGTGCATCTTGAACCGCAAGCTAGGCAAGTTGTTCCTGTTCTTCTTCTGCAGCTGCTACTTGGAGATAGGCTCACAGCTCAACAAACGAGGCATGTTTTGTGGAAAATCATCACAAGAGATGCTGCCACATTTGGATCAGCTGGTGCGCCGACAGTGATTGTTATTGTTATTTTGCTTGTGCAAGTACGTGTCAGGCACTGGTTTATAGATTTTATAGCTTGGTTAACTAGGGTTTCCAGTAGATATATCCTTTGCTAATGGGGTCCATGAAACCATAGAGATCCTCCTGTGATTTCTGGATATTGATACGACAAAAAATCAGAACACGACAAATCCAACAGCGGAAGCATGTAGTAAAAAATAACAATGGCAAAACGCTAGAACGCGTTTTTGGCTGCAGGCCTACATTAAATATATGTATATACATACTGCGTGTGTATGTGCGTATGTCTGTATGTCGGTATGTCTGTACGTCTGTACGTCTGTATGAATGCATGCATGCAATACAAATATGCCATAATTGCATGCATTTTATACACATATGCCATACAATACAATACAATACAATACAATACAACACAATACAATACAGTATAACATCATAGAATGTGAAATAGCCTTAGCACGCTTAGCACAATATCTTCAATTAGCACTTTTGCATACTTTGTTCTGCTCATAGCATGTTTGCTTGGATTTATGCTCACCCCAGCTGTTGTTTATGCTCGCTTGAATTTAAAAAAAAGAAAAACGCGCACGTGTATCCTAACGGACTGATATTTACGCTTATTCCCCTGGTATTTACGCTCATTTCCCGGGAAAATATGCTCAAAATTGTGGCTTCAAAAGTTGCAAAAATGCCAGGAGTGGTGCAATTACGCTCATTTGGAGAAAAACCGCTCAAAGGCATAAATCTCTCAAATGAGCATTCATTTGTGCTTTTTAGAGGATGCAGGTATATATATAATATATATATATATATATATGTATACGTATCTGATATTTAATGATATATATATATACATATGTATATGCTACACGTGAATTTATCTATATACATATTTATACTGTATGACAGAACCAACCAGGCGAAAAAAATGCAAAACATCTCCTCTGCACATCCCAGAGTCGCAGCTGCTCTTCTTCGTCCTCTAAGTGACCTTCGCAATCCAACAGTCGAGATGCGCTAGACGCCTGGCCGCCAATAGGGCTCGATGATCCCGACGCATTTTCCTACCCCGTAAGATGGCGCACCCCAATCGTAGAAATTGCATTTAAAATGGCATTTCAATGGCTAATGCGACCCCCAAAGAGTTGTTGAATCATGATTGCCAAGCCCTTTGATTGTGTGGAAAAAAATATTTACTATCCTCGGCAAGGTGAAATTGTTTCAGTTCTGCTCTGTATAGTACAACTATACTAATATGAATTGTTCGGAGTCATGCTTAGTGTAATTATATATATATACACATACTATTCATATGAGATATTGCAGATTTTGGGGGCAGAATTATATAGAATTATCGTGTATATATAATATAATACAATATAATATAATATAATATAAAATAATATAATATAATATATTATGTTATGTTATATTATATTATATATATATATATTTGAATATGATTCATTATAATTCAATCCTTTATCAAGCCTGACAACCCAAAATTCCCAAAGATCTCCCATCAAGCAGGCCTTTCCCTCACCTTCCAGCAGCAGGACGCGACAGTCTCCCACTCCAGCGACTACCAGGCGATTTCCCAGCAGCAGCGCCAGCAGAGCGGAACAGCCACCTGCGATAGGGGGGGTTCCTGGGAGAATTTCCCAATTTGGGAGATACCCTCTGGTAAACTAACATAACTATGGAAAATCACCATTTTTAATGGGTAAATCCACTATTTCTATGGCCATTTTCAATAGCTATGTTAGTTTACCAGAGGGTAACTTGATGAAATCATGGAAGATATGGAACATGATCCATGTACCTCGATGATTTGCCTCTCAAAAAAAAATGGTGATGTTCCATGGCAAACTGTCAAATTACCAGTGCGTATAAATGGAAGATCTGCTGAAACCTTCTGCTGTTTCTTTCAAACTATTGGGGGTCACGTCGTTGATTTAAGACCACGACGAATGGTTTTGTCTCAAAAAAGTGGGATAACCAGTGGTAAGCCCTAAATCCATTGCTAATCACCACACTTTCCCTAGTGCTAATTTGAGTTGTCATTCGCCAATTCCTGCGCAAACGACAGAAATCCAGAGGGCATTGCTCCCATGCTGCTGGGACGCTGAAGGGAAAGGCGCTCTTCATGACTTCAGTGTCCAACTCAGAAAGCGTTGCCTGGGAAGGCCACTGGTGACCACCAGAGGCAGACCTCCAAATTGGGAGTTACCGCTATTGAAAAAAATTGCCATTTATAGTGAGCTTTCCCATCAAAAATTGTGATTTTCCATAGTTATGTTAGTTTACCAGAGGGTATCCAATCAAAACCCCAGATATCCCTAGATACGTTTAGAATAGATTCTAGATACTCTCCTTACGATTCTCAGATAATCCTCTTGGTTCCGATGGCTCGAAGTTCATCCACTCAAGCTTTTGGTATCATTTCCCTCGTTGGTTTCAACAGGTCACTACAGTTACAGGATCAAAGCCATTTCCACACAGAGGTTTCTATCTTTCCTCAACATCAGCCACTGTTTCACCGCCACTCCTTCACCACCATTTGAAGTTATTTGAAGTGATGCTCAACCTCAAAAAAGTGGAATCTCCAAGTTTATATTTTAATCATGACATTCCCTTTCAACCCGGAATAGGATGGCTTAATTTCCACATATTTCGGGGAACTACTGTATCCCATTCACCCCATGCGCAGTGCCTCCAAGATTTCTTGAAGCTCCTGGCATGGATCGATCCCACTATGATACCCCGAGCAAGCCCCCCCATTGGGCGGGGAGAATCATGGGGGGTGAAAAAAGGGGCATGAAGTATGATGAAATATGATGAAATTAAATTGTACCCTCATAAAAAGTATAGAAAAACCATGAAAAAGTCTGTTACTGTAGACCTTGTCAGTTGCTAGGCAACGGCCTTAGCCCATGGCCCCTTGGCCCATCGTTGACGGTTTATCGTTTTTCGCATAGTGGAGTAACGTAGAGTAGACATTGTTGCTGGATCTACTGGGGTCATCGGAATTCAGGAATGATGGGTGGGAACATGTAGGAACTTAGGTTGACCCCTTGATGTACCCTCTGGTTCACTAAGTTCACTATTTCCGAACCTTAGGGGATGATGTAATGACACCAACGTCCCGGAGTGCCACACTATCTCTTGTTGGAGTTCAATAGAAGTGCGACCAGATCGTAAGACATCTTGAATCTGTCACAACCCTTCACAGAAGATCCCGGGGTCAACGCTCAGTCCGCAAAATCTTGCTGGTTCACTGCTACTTTGCGGGCGGCGGGGAGAGAAATTCTTTGTTTCTTTTGGTTTTTCTGTCCAGAAGGGTGGCATCATGTTTTCCAGCTGCTGGTCCGCTACTTTGTTTGAATATGTTTGAACCAAGCATAGATTGGCAAAATTTGCCCACCTTCGAAGGAAAATCCGGCAATTTAAGTTTCAGCTGGTCGGTTTTGGAAGGCTAAATCAATAAAGACTTCCCCCGCAGGCCCCTTCAGAAGCCCCTTCAGCCACACCTCCGTCTTGTAGACGTGGATCTTCTCAGCCAATCGCGGCAAGAGCTTTTTGTGAAAGTTCCTCAGGCCAAACATGTTCTGGAGGGGGGGCTGAATGTCCAAACCCCCAGAGACTCAACATATTCAACATGGATAGATCGGGCCCCGTATCACGTCTCAACATGGAGACCTAAGGGTAGGGGGTCAACATGAGCCCTTGCTTTGTAGAGGTTCTGGTGTTTGATACCCTTCAATAAGGCCTTACATTCGGAGGGTCACCATTGAATTTTCATGAATTTTCATGAAACTGCCAGGTCCTGCAAGTTTCAGCGAGTGGCAGGGCTACGGGACATTTCTGGCATTTTGGACCTACAGCGAATGAAATTGATATTCAAATTCTAGGAATGTCCTCTACCTGCGGGTAGCAAATCCAATATCCTAAATCCTGACCAACTTGGGTATCAAGAATGGTGTTGGGTCCCCATGCCCGACAAAAAACCTCCTAAGGACTCGAAATTTGGCAACTTTTTTCAAAATGAGCCGGGTAATCTCGGGTACAGTATGGTAGCGTGAAGTTGATCATGCAGACCACAGTGGGGCGGGGGATTACAACAAATGCCAATGACTGGCTGGATAAAATGTCAATGTCAAGGATTAAAACCACTTGGGTTGTCATTAATTATATATCATTATATTACATTGATTGATCGGAACCGGAACCAGCAATCACTTTCCATATCGGTTGATACCATTCTTCATGAAACATCTCAAGTCACTCAAGTCCTTTTCAAGGATCTGCACAGTGGACGCAAATTCCCTGTCAGAAATCAGAAATGGGATGATACTCGTAGCCCAATCACTAGCCCAACAGTTGACTCCAATGAAATCCAGCCGATGTGCACTGTTTTCTGACTGCTTCCCCAAACAAAGCCCAAAATATGGTGGAAAAGCCGGCTGGAAATCATGAGGTAAACTATGGTAAACTGGTAAACATCATCTTTCATCTGGAAAGACGTTGCCATACGTTTCCGTCTCTTGGGAGATCCCTAGAAAAACTATCCTATACTTAATTGCTTAATAAACCAGCGATGAAAAAACTGATGTGGCCCTCTGTCAGTAGAACCCAGCTGGGGGGGCAATTTTTTTTGGACACACCATTTTGGAGCCACAAAATTGGACCTTCTTACTATTGAACCATCCCAAAATGGTGATCAATAGTTCTGTGCCATATCCAAATGGGTATGTATCCACACCCAATCAAGTGATATAATTCGGTATGATGAATCTTCAGCTATACTTGCCATTTTGGTCCTTTGGATGTGGCTCAAAATTATTGATCCCCATTTTGTGATTCTTGAAGAGTAACATACACGTACGTTTTGTGGGTCCATTCGTACCAGTGAGGCATAAGCTACAGTACTCAGTACTGTAAATCAGTCACCCTCATGTTTGCTCGTTTGTTGATGAAATCCCTCATTCATGCTCAAAAAAACATGATGATCCCATGGTGAAATCATCAATCCATATCAATCCCAAAGGATCCCATTTCGGGCAAACTATCACATCCCCGTGATTTCATCTTCCAGGACTTTTCAAGTGAACCTCTCCCAATTAATGGACAACGATCCCCCGTTGATGGCTCTAACATGTGAAAAATCCCTTACTTGTTGGCCGTAAAATCTCCCATCTGTGCCAAAAGGGTTTGTCCGCAAATCAGGTACTGTACATATAATATAGATTGTCATTGTTGATTATCCATGTTCCCAATGTTTTGCAATTTTTCCCATGAAAATTAGCATTTTGGGGTATCCCAAATTTTCAGAAAGCGTCTCAGCACACCACTGCGCAGCTTCTGGGGTCCGCAAGCCCTGGAACAGCGCCTCAGCGCCATTGGAAATGACCAAACTTAGGTTCGTGCCGTTTCACAACCACAAGGCATTATTTGTCAATTACACCGGCATAGACCCAAGATAGAAAAGGTTGGAACTGATGGTTCCCAACGTGGGAACCAAAGGTTACCATGGCAAGGAACTGCCGGTTCCCAGACCTTGAAACTTACGGTTCCCAACCTGGGAACCAGAGGTTACCATT
>Ga0126342_10005666_pt1 | contig 21899 bp, 15 predicted proteins | sample Cyp1metagenome_FD_92528 | JGI IMG/M metagenome (GOLD analysis project Ga0126342, IMG submission 92528) | Coral microbial communities from Lord Howe Island, Old Settlement Bay, Australia - Cyphastrea 1 metagenome | ecosystem: Host-associated > Invertebrates > Cnidaria > Coral ... | reverse complement strand
TGTTTTTGTAAGGCTTATTGCTTAAGGTTCCATTAATGAGCCTGTGCTAGTAAGATTTCAAATGGATCAAATGGACTTTACTGATTGGTGGTTTGGAACATGAATTTTATTTTTCCATTCAGTGGGGAATAATCATCCCAACTGACGAACTCCATCATTTTTCAGAGGGGTAGGTCAACCACCAACCAGATTTGGAATCATTAATGGCCATTTATAGCTATTGAAAATGGCAATTAATTTATAGTTGATTTACCCATCAAAAATGGTGATTTTCCATTGTTATGTTAGTTTACCAGAGGGGCAGGTATACCACCAACCAGACTTTCATAAAGGGCCTTATTCCGTACCGGTACTTGGAGGTTCATCCCATCGTGGTGAGAAACAAACCCCCGATTCGTGGGAATTATACCATTTTCAGAACAGCTAACTGTTATTTTTGTTCTAACAAACTATATATGGTATTATATTTGTTCGAACCAACTATATGTTTTCTATTTTTTCTAACTAATTTCTAACTATAACTATATGGTATTACCCAGATGCTCTATGTACATTTACCCCAAAAATGGCCCTTTTTTTTTAGGTAAATATTCCAGCACCATGGTTCGCATCTGGGTTATATTGTTACAATGTGAGGCCCCCCAGTGATGTTTGTTGGTTTAGATTCGCCCCAGTAACTAGTTCGTTATTTGCGTACCATAAACCATAGTGAAATTGGAGTTATTAGTTCACCCCAACTTAGCGTTTGTAAACGGGGGCCTCACATTGTAACCATGGATATATGGATATATTAATAACCATTATATTCATCTACTATAATGACCATGAAATATCAATATATAATATTAACATTGTACTATTTTTCGTCGGACCGCGGGATGTTTCCGATGCTGCGAGGCATCTTTGTCGCCGCGTTACTGGATGAATTTCTGGTGGACATCGATGGGGGCTGGAGAACCGCCATCCTCCTACAGGTGGACGGACTGTGGCTCCGGAGAAGGGGCTTGAGGGCTTGAGCATAGCTTCAGAACAGGTCAAAGATAAAGATTTTTCGAGATATATCATTATATATCATATATAATCAGATTGGTATATCATATGGTATATCTCAGGTTCAAATAAAATGACCCAAAAGCAATAAATCTGCGGAAAAGATGTTCGTTTGGATGGCTTAACAATGAACTTGACCAATTCTGTGGGATGCCCTGCGGATAAAAATCCGAATGGGAGATCCCAAAACCAGTGGTATTTATCGTGATTTCCCTGATTGAGGTACCGTTATAAAATATGACATAATATGACTATCATTTAATTTCGGGGTATATAGTATTATGAATTATGTATAATTATGTAGTGTGTATATATATATATTAATATATTAATTAAAATATATCATTTCAGAACAGGCCCACATATCATTTAAGTTGGTCATACTTTCTTCTATTCCCGTGCTGTTTGGTTACGACAAATCCATGGAAAAACCCGCTCAACTTTGTGGATTTCCATGGTGATTCTCATGGTGATTCCCCACGTCATTTATCGCTGGTTGGTGGTTTCAAACATTGTTTATTTTCCATAATATCTGGGTAAATTATAACGACCTCACTGTTCTCCCTCACTGGAATCATGGTTTATTTGAGGGGAATCATCCCAAAATGGCCGAACTATTCAGGTTCGTGAAATATTATATAATTTACCCAGATAATATATGGAATGTCATCCTTCCCATTGACGAACTCCATCATTTTTCGAGATGGTTAAAATAACCACCAAGCAGATATTTTCTAGTTATATCATGTTATATATCATGTTATATCCACCATAAACCATAGAATTCAGCCATTTTGATCCACCTTGGAACCTGTTGGAACTTTCGTCACCGAGCAACGCCAACATCGGCAGACCATCCCAGCCATGGTGATCTTGGCATCTTGGCGCCGGATCGTCCCAGGCTGCTGAATGAAAAAAGTGTGGCTCCCATTGGCAAAACTGGATTTATAGTAGCTATCAATGGATTGGTTTTCTTGGGAAAATCTACAGGAAACCATGGTTTTTACCATCAAATATAGGGCCATAAAAACCAGTTATAACTGGTTATTTCTATGGGATGAAATACATTCTATTTTCATGGGGTTATAAACATAGAGAAAACTATTGAAAATGACCATAGACATAGTGGATTTTCCCATAAACAATGGTGATTTTCCATAGCTATGTTAAATTACCAGAGGGTATAGTAACTACCCTCTGGTTATGTAATTATGGGGATATAGTGAGATATAATGTGAAAAAACAGATAGACTGGGGATATAATGGGAATATGACTGGAATTGACCGGAATATGAAAGATATACCGATATACCCTCTGGTTGTGTCAAAATAGCTCTTGAAAATGGCCATTGAGTTCGTTGATTTACCCAGCTATAAAATGGTGATTTTCCATAGCTATGTAAACGTTTACCAGAAGGTATATGTAACTGTAATTATGGTACAGTTATGGCCATTTATCAGTTATAAGTACTTATAACCCCATTTATAGAATGTATAATCCTATTTATAACCAGAGTTATAACTGGTAAATGGCCACAACTGTATGGCATGTTATCCCATTTATAAATCGTTCAGTTAAGCCAGTTATACAACCAGCTTCGGAAGTGAGGTGATCCTTCAAATGCCAAACTTTCTCTTGGCCGATGGTCTTACTATCTGGTTATGACTAACATAGCCATGGAAAATCACCATGCTATTAATAGGTAAACCATCTTTTTCTATGGGCCATCTATACCATGGCTATGTTAGTCATAACCAGATGGTACTATCATGTCATTGTGTATCATTTACCCCTTATCCACAGCATCACCATGCTCCATTTTCCTCATCATCCTCCATTCACCATCGTCAGTCCGTCATGATAATAATCACAATCATTTTGAAAAAGGTCGATTAAGATAAATTCTCTCTAGAAGCCCCTATATTTGATTATATTTGCTGATTTTCATCCCCTTTCTTTGCCGTTGCGTGGTTCAGAACGCACCAAAAAAAATCATCGCTCTGCTCGAAGCGCACCGAGCGACTGAGGCATGTATGCCGTTCCTACCTCGATCGCCCAGATGGCTGGTCCAGCAGGTGTCGTGCAACATGACTTTGGTTGGCATTTTTTGCGAAATAGCCGTGGTTCTATGGTCTTTTAAGCCATGTTTATAGATTCAATGGGAATTTCAGGATCCTAAAATGGAGGTACTGTACCATATAAGGCTATATTTTGTGGGGATATTCCCTTATATAGGCCTTACATAGGCCTTATATATGGTAGGTACCTCCAATTTAGGTTCCTGAAATGACCATTGATAGATGTTTATAGTAGTTTTATATGGTACAGTGGTGGTTTGTAGTATATCATGGCTTAAATTGAGTGGTTTGTAACAACAAGATAAGGGGATATCAGGGGAATCAAAACCGTCAAAACGATCGGATCAAACAAGCCACAATAGGGATATAATAATGGGATATGTCATCCAAAAATCGGGTGTACCCCTATGGTGTGGGGAAAATGATGATCAACTTGTGGGGCTTCCTCCAATTTTCCATACAGACCACTATCCAGTCGGATGAGTTTCCCCCCTAATATTGAAGTACCCTCTGGTAAGCATACCAAAAAATATGGAAAATCACATTTTTTAAGAGGTAAAACATCTATAAATGGGCCATTTTCCATAGCTATGTTAAATTACCAGAGGGTAGCTAATACAATGTTACAATGATATCATGTAGATATATACTTGAACCACGCGGCAAAATAAAGCCATACAGAGACATCAACCGATGAAACTTGCTTGACACACTGGTATGATCAATAACCAAGATGGGCAGTCAACCACCACCGATAGGGGCGCAACTAACGAATGAGAATTGATGTAAATACCAGGTACAAAATGGATTCAGTATATATGGTGTGCATATCTGTATATATATATATATACATATGTATATGTACTTATATATATACATACGTATATGTATATGTCAGAATTTAGTACTCTCAAACCCTATGGTTTATGATCACGTTCACATTAACATTGTTATCTTTGCATTTTGGGGAATCCCTCAGTTTGACACAAACCCACATGAATTGGTTTGGGACATCCAGAATGATCTCTGGCCGTTGTATGAAATGTAACGAGCTGGAAACATCTGGAAACTATATTTGGAGCCAGCAAGGCCTTTTTTGAGATGCTCTCCGGCAATCAAACATGGCTGGCTGGGAACCTTTATCAAAGGAAGTTGCGTTACCAAACTTCCGAGTTGCGGACAAATGTCGATGGTTAGGCTGGTCATCATAGAGGTAGCAACAGCAGTTCGCAGGTGAAAAGTGTATCAATCCCATGTTCGGGTGAACATCCCATTTTTGATGATTATTCCGCACAGAGTTCCCTTTTTTATGTGTTTTTATATGGGATATTAGTGTTCCAAACATGTGGGATACAAAAAAAAATCATATGTGGGATAATATTTTGATGATTATATGGAACATGTTTGGTTAACATCTGTTATTCCCCATTTATTTCTATGTGGTTTTAATGTTTTTGGTTAACCAAACATGTTCCCCTTTTCTCCAAGATCCACGGATCAGGGACGCGTGGAGGAAGCCAAAGCAACGCTGCATACCTTGAGGGGAGATAGCTATGCGGAAGAAAAGATCGTGGAGGTGCTGTGGGCTTGTCAAAAAACGCTGGGGTACCTGGCTCCAAATTTTACATGTGGTACCTGACAGAAAATCATAAGTGTGTATGACATTTCTATTGGAAGTTGGTCATTTATAGAAATTAAAAACTTAACAGTTGGGTGTATGTAATTTTTAAAGTATCAAAATGTGTTTATAGTGTACAAATTCAATCATTACCTATTTTGAGAATATGGGGAAAGGTGGTGAATATGGTAAAACTCCAACATTCATAGTTTGTGGTTTTGGAAGCATCGCCATTTTCAGATACACGCATATCCAGTTTTCAAGCACGACAAGCAGGCGAACATCCACATAAAACACCTAATAGATATATCATATATAAATATATCATTTGTACATATATCATAGAATTATATCTATATATATAATATATCATAGATATAAATCTAGGAAAATATGGACATGTGTAGATGATTTACCTGAGTTTTTCCTGTTAAAAATGATGGTAACCACAGGGTCACCATGAAACCTCCTTCAAATTGTTTCGTGCTGCTAGAGCAAATGGTCGTTCGCCCGCGAAAAAAACGTTTTCGGAAAGACTATGGTAGTTAGATACTAGGATGAAACAACAGACACATGAGGTGTGGACATGATAAATGAAATGATGGGGAAATCACTCGGCCACATGGCCTTCCAACCTGAATTTCGCCCATTTTTTCGCTGACAACCGGCAGGAACTGAACGAAATCGTGGAAGAGTACAAGTTACCTGGCAAGGAATTTGGAGGCTGACTGGAAACAGAAGAACCCATGCCCCCATGTCCAGCCCATTTTTGGTGGCCCATGTTTGAGATTTTGAAGTGGGTACCATCTGGTTATGACTAACAGTTCGCCATGGTATAGATGGCCCATAGAAATCGATGGTTTACCTATTAATAGCATGGTGATTTTCCATGGCGAACTGTTAAATAACCAGATGGTAACCCATGTTAACCCAACAAAAAAGTTGTCTCCACCCGTTCTCGTTGACCAAGTTACTAAACATCAACCCACCTCGTGTGCTTTTGGGCTGGCCTCCATCTTGCAGGATTTGAAATGAATGAGAAACTCAGCATTTTACTGTCGGATCCAATAATCATTGTCATAGTCTATATAATTATATATATATAATAATTATATATATATCATATTATATATACTTATTCATTTCAGAAAAAAAAAACATGTTCACCAACAGAGTTGAAGTCTGGCCGGGCTGCCGGCGATCTAGTCAGAAAAAGGGCCCCGGATTTTAACCTAAACCCATTGCTTTGTCGTGTAACGAGAGGATATGACAGATAATATGCATAATATTATAATATAATATAATATAATATAATATAATTAAATATAATATAATATAATATAATTATAATATAATATAATTATAATATAATATAATATAATATATATATATATATCGTATGTTAACAACAAAAAATAAAGGATTATCAACAACCTTGATGGTTTATGTTCACTATATTTTTCTCATAAAACATGGATCGACCATTTGTGTCACCCTTCGGATTCGACGAGGGTGATCTTTAGTGACACGGCTCAGGTTGGAATGCAACAATGCCACAGGTTCTTGGAAGGAGGCCCAGTGATCACAGGGCTCACAAGCTGGAGTTGCCTTTTTCAAAGGTGATGATTGTGGGAATCATTCACCAAATAGCCCAACAGTTCACAGCTAAATATAGGTGAATTATATAGAATTATTCAAGAAAAAAACACCTAGATTTGATTGAGAACACGAACTATGGGCAAAACCGGAGGAATTTACACGATCCATTACCAGATGCACGGAGGTTCCATCCGACTTTGACAGTGCAGCAAGCATAATTGATGTGACACCCGATTGTGCTAGGTCTCATATATTATTTGTTTGACAATTCAAACTGTGTTGGGAGTTCACATGCTAACGTGATTGGACTGTGTTGATCGATTTGTGTGTTTTCCTCTGCGATTGACCGTTCACAGGCCTGATTCTGGATCCCTGATAGATTACACATGATTACACATAGCCCGAGTGCTGTATCAATGGGAATTCCAGGATCCTAAATTGGAGGTACCTACCATATATAAGGCCTAAATTTCAGGGCTAAATTTCAAGAAATATCCCCACAATTCATATGGCCCAACATATGGGATCCTGACCAAGAGTTCGAAAGTTTGCCAAGGGCCAAATTCTCGAGTCAAGGGCCGCCCAGGATTCGTAACGTACGGTTCATTTTCGAAGTACCACCACATTGAGGGCGCTTCGATAGTTTAATGATGTTTAATGTGATTCCCAAAGGACTGTATAATGATGCCAACGCTTTGCATAAATTAGGAGAGCTATCTTGCAGATTTCCTAGCTGTTTCAGCCTGGTGGCCGTACAAGGCATCATGTTTGCACAAACGGGTGTTGGAGTTCGGAAAAACGCCAAACGGAAGCAAGGCGGCAAGAGCCCTTGTCCCAAAAAAAAGAAATCCAAACGGAAGCCGAATACAGGACATTTGACACTTGAGATATACTTATTTCTGGCACTTTTAGGCAAGGCTCTGCCGATTTGAGGCGATTGGAATTTCGGGGTTGATGCCAGCGACATGGTGTGCGCACGCCCAGCTTGCCTTTTCAGTTGGTTTCATAGAGCAGTGCAAGCAGCTTTTGGTCGCCGTCTCAAGAAAGGTACCACTTGCAGAAAGGACGGCAAAGCTTTGAAAAACTCTTTGGGTGGAGATTTCAGGACAACATGAACCAGGGCACTGCCTTCTGGAAAAAGCATGCAGTATGTACGAAAGTTAATACAGTGAAGTACTTGGAGCTTTTCTTGATGTGTCTCAAGTCAAGGGCCTTTGAAGTGCAAGGTGACACAAAGAACAAGCTGCAATAAGTCCTCCCCGACTCTGTTTGTTGATTTATAAAGCCACCTATAGCCTATATCCACCATAAACCCAGTAATTGGTTTGTACGCCAAGTTAACTAGTTAACTATCATATCACAAAAAAAGAACAATGCACATGTTTTTGATTAAACCCTGGTTGTTGATGGTTGGAGCGAGCGCTTCCTTATGAAAAACGACCTGAACGATTTGGTGGAATCACCACCATAAATCCCACTTTCCTTGAAGTAGCCCTCAAAACGATAGAAATTCGCGGGATATCGCAGGATGATAGTTTGATGACATGTTGTCACCATAAGTTCCAGCGTTTCAAGGTATTTTCATGTATTTTCACCATCGTTGAGGGTTGCTATGGTTATTTCCCAATGGAGGATCATTTCACTGAGTAACTGGTGACCGTAAGCTTGGTGATCTTAAGTCCCCATGAAAAATAGCTGATCCAATATGCTCATTTGCTAAATTGCTAAATATGATCTATAAATGCCTTCCTAAATTACACTATCCCAAAAATGTCCATTGTGCTGGAGTATTTACCTACATTTACACCATTTTTATGAGCCAGATGTAGGTAAATATACTATACATGGAGCATATGGGTATGGTGAAATAAACCACTTACGATTCGTGGACAGTCCCATAGTTAGTTCACGCATTTATAGATCAGATAACCAATAGTATACCACTAGTGGTCATTAACTTGGATATGCAGTTCTCCCTTCCATAAACTTGATATTCACTGTTTCATCCACCATTATCAACCACTATATCACCATCCACAAACTACCATCGTTATATTCCACAATCTATAAATGTTTCATCCACCATTATTAACCACTATATATATATATATATATCATTATTCACAAACTACCACAGTATACCATATTTATATTCCATAAACATTCCATAAACCATAAACCATCTAAATCACTATTTTTGAATATTCAGATTTAGTGATTTACCACTACAATGTGAGGCCCCCCAGTGATGTGAACGTTGGTTAACAGATTCGCCCCAGCAACTAGTTGGTTATTTGCGTACCATGTTTACCATAGTGAAATTGGAGTTATGTGAACCCCGACTATTAGCTATCGAACGGGGGCCTCACATTGTAACATTGTTACTGTAATTGGATAATAGTTAGTGATAATTTACCCATCCAGATATGGTTATAATATATTACTAACCACATTGTAACCATGGATATATGGATATATTAATAACCATGATATTCATCTATTATATCAATGACCATGAAATATCAATATACCATATATTAACCATTAATAAACCCTATTAACCATTACTAACCAATGATTCACCACGACTTTTTTCACATCGCTGCGATTCAAATCCAAAACGATCATCCGCCAGGTCTTCACTGGTCGAGTCTTTACGCTCGTCTGCATCGGTGCGTGGCTGCAAATGCTGCAGCAACTCGTGGGGATGTGCCTTGACAGCTCGTCGGAGAAAAACAAAGCGATGCTTCAGCAGTGCTTAGTGGTGGTTAATAGATGGTTATAATGGATAAATGCTAATAGATGGTTAATAAGATTCGTGGATATGAATGGTTAATGGGATTCATCCGAAATGGTAATGACGTTTACAGTTTGCGCACTGCAAAATGGCCCAGTCGAAAGTTCGTGGATTTAGCCATTAAAAAATGGTGGATTTGGCCCATCGTTATGTCAACGTTTACCAGGCCGGGTAAGGGACTTGGGAGTTATAGGACTTTGAGAATGAAGCTAATATCTATAGGCTTGTGGTGTTTTTACTATGAAAGATATGGAACATGATGGAAATATGATTGAGAAGTGAGGGGCTGATTCTTGACGCTGGGATTTTGGGCATTTTGGACTTAGCCATCGGAATGCAGTTCTCAGGATCTGGTGGAATGGGGTACCATGGGGTACCAGCTGACCCACAGGGGAACAATCCTCTAGAGCTGAGAATTCTGCATCTAAACCATGAAAGATCCTGAAAAACCCATCGAAAAGCCCTAGTGCCACCGTCCCTCCAATGTTTTGTAAAGTTTTTCGCACCTGGGATGCAGGAGTTCCATGGAGTTCCTCGGCTCAGCTCAGGAATGCCTTCATGTATTTTGGCCCCCGCGTCTTCAAAAACCTTGGATTCGATGCCAACCTTTTCCAGACGCCCCTCAGATGCAGCACCAGCCATGGTAGGTCCAAGTTTGGACCTACCATCTGGTTATTACGGTTATGACTAACTAACAGTTTGCCAGGGACAATTACCATGCTATGAAGAACGGTAAACCATCTATTTCGATTAGGGCCATGGCTTCCATGGCGAACTGTTAGTCATAACCAGAGGGTAATACTTCAGGAAACAATGTCAAGCGGACGGGTGAACAGTAGTCCAGCAGTCAAGTGGCGGCAGCTTCAGATTTGTATGCATTCGAACAATTTGTTGCTCCTACAATGTGGACGACAAATATTCTTCAGTAGTACTGTTGGTCGGCAACTCACTTTTGAACTATTGGTTGCAAGTGGACTAAACCGCGACATGTTCTTTGCTGCGCACAATCGATTTGGAATTGCGAAAAGTTGTTATCAGACACTTCTGGACAATGATTCCAACATGAAAAATTGGTCCTCACCTGGCAAGCATCGTTATTTCAAGTCCGTACAGAAACCACGCGCCAAAAAAGCCCCTCAAAATGAGACCTACAATGTGCCCCCCCCAGTTATAAGTTGGTTTAGATTCGCCCCAGTAACTATAGTTATAAGTACCATAAACCATAGTGAAATTGGAGTTATGTTCACCAACTTAGCTATCGAACGGGGGCCTCACATTGTAACATAAAAACACATGAAATTTGAGGAGCTTCACCATGCTTTTGGCTAGCCCTAACCATGGCTCCAATGAAGTATCCATAGATGGCTCAGAATTTTTGTGGTACCTGGCGGTCGACCCAGTTTTGACTCATAACCACTCAATGAAATTCGAATCTATTCCATGACTGAAGGGATACTTGGATAAGAGCCGAACGAGTGGTGAATATCAACGAAGATGCCATCCATGGTGATTTGCCATCCATCAAATTCGAGTTTCCTGAATAATATCAACGATGTCCAAACGATGTCCATTTGATAAAAAGCCTCAGAAAGAACTGGAGATAATTGACAACCTTTGCTCTGCAAGGCTGGCAAATGCTGTGAACATGGTCTTCACCCTCCCGGCGCTCTACTTCATCGAGTGTCCTGGCTGGATTCAGCCACATGCCATACAGATCTATAGAAGTTTTTCTTTGGAATCAGATGAGATTTGAATGGACATAAACCAACCAATCTGACATGTAAATCCATGTAAATGATTTTTGGTTGGTGGAATCAGATGATTTTTACATGGATTTATCATGTTTTACCAAAGATTAAGGCTAAAGCTTGTAGGATTGTAGGGGGAGAAACCACCATGAGACATGCCGTTCTCTCAATCGGGGCGATTGCCTGTGCGAAAGAGAGATTTGCTGATAACCTAAATTGATGGCATGCCATCGATGCCATAGTGGATTCACTGTATCTGGGTAAATTTCATCACGACCTCACGTCGCGACCGAACCCTGGAATAATGGTTAGTATTGGAAATCATCCCCAAATGGCCGAACTATTCAGGTTAGTGAAATATTATAATTTACCCAGACTGTATTCTAGAGGCCAGTCTCTTTATTCACATATTTTTTGTTATAGTCACACGTGTGTTGTAAAAAGCATTTCGCTCTGGCCAAGGGGTCACGAGCCGTGTTTTCCAGCATCACCTTTCAATTCTAGGTGTTGCTGCCAGCTAGGTTCACCTGGTTTCTATGAGTTTGTTTCTCCTGCGTTAAAAAAAAAACATTGTGAGATATGTAGAAAAAACACGGTACCTCAGTTGATTTTGCTTTAAACAAATGTCTACTTTCCATCCTGCTTGGAATGATGGATATGGATGATGATGATGATGATGAGGATGATGATGATGATGAGGAGAATGGTCATGGTTTCAAACGAAGCTGTGCGAGCCAGGTATACGGGGCGGCGCAGCCTCTTCGTCTTTGGAGCCCTCGGGATGTCCATTTCCACCATCACCCTGGGTCTGCTGGGGATCTATGGCACGGTGGGTTCAGGCCGCGATGAACAGTGGAGGAAGTGGGCAAATTCCATGAGTGTAGGGAATGGTGGTTAATAGTGGCTAATGGTTACTAATGGTTACTGGATATTCATGGTTAATATATGGTTCATCTATGGTTATCAATGGCAACCATCCTATTAGTACAATATGGATGTGCAGGGATGTGTAGGGTGTATGAAGTGGGGGAAATTGTGGGTGTCCAATGTGAAATTGGCATTATGACAAGTATCCGCTTTTCAGCCAAAATCTGCATTGAAAGAGGAATTGGGGGTGTCCAATGTGCAGACACCAAAAGATATTGATTATCACACCATGCCATATGTGTACGCTTGTGTTTCACCTGCACTCCCAAACGCATCAAAATGTCTCGTATTCCGGTGGGGCCTTCATTGTTATGGGGTTCAAACCCCATGCATGTTGTAGCTCATTCCCCATTCCGGTGAAACAGCATATATCGACCCTACGTCCACACACCATTCGTTTGCGTTACCATCTGGTTATTTAACATAGCCATGGAAAATCACCATGCTATTAAACGGCAAACCATCTATTTCGATTAGGGCCATCTATACCATGGCGAACTGTTAGTCATAACCAGGTTGGGTATAATAATTGGATATAAATTTTAAATGATGTTGATGATATATACCATAATATACCATAATAATTGAATGTTATTGATATATACCATAGTATATTGGTTAATTGATGATATATACCATAGTATGTCAGTCATGCCCCGTGTTTGTTGCTGATACCGTCGAGTCCTGGACGAGAGTCCCATCACTGTGTTCGAGTTCTTCCCACAGGTTATGATATCCATCATCAGCTGGTTGGTGGTGACTGGAGCATGGTTTTTACAGTTATGGCCATTTATCAGTTATAAGTACTTATAACCCCATTTATAGAATGTATAATCCCATTTATAACCAGTTATAACTGGTAAATGGCCATAACTGTATGACTTTCCATATACCCGGCCTGGTAAACGTTTACATAGCCATGGAAAATCACCATGTTTCATAGGTAAATCAACTATCCCATTGATATCTGGTCGGTGGTTTGGAACATGATTTTGATGACTTTCCATATATTGGGAACTTCATCATCCCAACTGACGAACTCATATTTTTCAGGGGGGTAGGTCAACCATCAACCAGTCAGAAAATATGTCCGATTAATGTACCAACTGGCAAGCCAACAACTGTGCATGTAGGAAACGTCCCCCTTGTGAGGATGATTTCCCGCAACCGGGGACGCTCCATTACCAGTTTGAAGTGCCCCTAATGGGGACATGGGGATGGGTTTTTCAACTTGATTTGCAGCAACCCCCCAAACAGACAGACACGTAATTTATGTTTTTTTAAAGGTTATTCTTCTCTCTTTTCGGGGGTTTGCTATACCATATTTGGAATAAACATTGATAAGCAACACTAATATTCTAATGTGAAAGCCATTGAAAAACAGGGGATTCCATGGGTAAAGTGACCCAAAGCTGAGGGTTTCCAATGGTTTCCAAATAACTTGGGGTATCAGTTCTCATCAATTTTCAGATTTTGAAATAAACCATCCGAGGAATTCCCCATGACTATGGAAAGCCAGCAGGGAAGCACCTTTTTTCGTCGTCACATCCATCAGGTTTCGGAGACATTCTGAAGCCGAAGAGTCCATGGATCGGGGATGTGATGGCCTGCATGGTGCTCGGCCGTAGTTTGAAAAATCCCACGAGTGGTGAGTGGTGAATAACCATCATGAACCTATCAAAGAAAAACAACACATATAGTGTATGCATATTATATATATATGCATATTATATATATATATATATATGTTACAGTTATATATATATATATGTTACAGTTATATATATATATTATAATGTCATATATAATCATATATATATATATTATAATGTTATGTGTATATATATAATATTCCTTGGGTGCAGGTCTTGGTATGATGTAGACACTGTCGGCTGTTTCGATACATCCGGAGTGACATCGATGTGAAGGTTCCATGGGTCCCTAAGCGTCCAAATCATTGTTAATGGTGGTTAATAGTGGTTAATGGATATTAAATCCTAATAGATGGTTAATGGTTAATGGATATGAATGGTTAATGGGATTCATCCGAAATGGTAATGACTAACAGTTTGCGAACTGGAAAATGGCCATAGAAATAATGGTGATTTGGCCCATAGTGATGTCAACGTTTACCAGGCCGGGTACGGTACCCGAGTCCCTGAGTCCCTCATTTTTTTTGGCTTACTAACTAATCATAACTCATGAACTAACCATTGCAAACCACCCCTTTCGTTCATGGTCACTTTGAGTGTCTGAAAGAAGTTGGCGATCGGCATGTTCAGCATGTTCCATTGCCGAAAGGTGATTTTACTTGGTGAAGCTCCAGGCCTGCTATAGCAACCAAGAAATTTATTAAAGCACGGAGATGACACTACTAAAACATCTAAAAACCATGGCTCTCTTGGATGTTGATTTTAGGAAGCTCCCATTTGTTCAACATTCTAAAAGAAGATCTTTGATTACCATTGATTACTGTAGTTCTTTCCCCTTCACTTCAACTTTTCAGCAGTGGTGCTGCAGGCTGCAGCTGAGGTGCTGACTTTCATCGCGTGCTTCGCATCGACCTGGGGCCCAACTGTCTGGGTCTACTGCGCCGTGGCAGCCGTGGCCGACCGGTCAGACGTTGTGCAAAAACCAACGACGGGAAGTGAACTGAGAAAAAAAACATACTTGTGCTTAGTGGGGAATTTTCGGGAATGATCCACAATAACTATCAAAAATTAATCCCATTCGCCCATTCCCATCCATTTGTTTAGTTTAGCACCAGTATGAAAAAGATAAATACGAAATTATCGACAACCCGCGGAGTTAACTGAAGAAACTAATGTTATTAAATGTTATTAACCAATGTTATTAACCAAACTGATTATTGTCAGTTAACTGCCAACCATTATGCAACTAATAATTTTGACTTGGAACATGTGAGACTTCGCTAATAAGAAACCTGCCAGAAAGGGGATTATTCATCCCATTTCTGGTGACTTGGGGGTGGTTTGGCCGCGGGCGTAGTGTAGTGATGTGCCAGGCTGTGCCAAAGTTACTGATGTGTAAAAGGCCACGGATTCCCATATGAATTATGGGTCTGGGTCACGATCATCTTCAACATTTCACTAAGATAATTGACTAAGAATTATGGGTCTGGGTTGTCACTAAGATACTTGACTAAGAAATATTGAATTATCATGAATTATCATTATTTCACTAAGATACTTGAATAATGTGTATGACCATCATTTCTGGCTTGTCTCTCCAAATTTTCAGAATGTTGCAATAAATAAATTAATCTATCAAGCTGTGGGTCAGCCGGTTACTGCTAAGCTTATCATAAGAAATCAAAGGTTTTTTGACATTGTCCTCAACTTCATTGGAAAGCTAGCTCTGGCTATGGTTTTTTTTGAATATCCCTGTGAATTTCAATCATCCCATGTGTATCCATTTCTTGGAATCGACATTAAAAGATCTTATTGCGAAAACATCTATCAAATACTATATATAGCAAATTATAGCAATATATAATTATATATGTGTAGAAATTCCAAATTTGACAAATACAGAATAGTTGAAGTTGTTATAGATTTATAGGCAGTGAAGCAAATCCAAAGCATCGACATGAATCAAAACAGCAAATTTATGACAAAATACCGATTATAAGCCAGCAATTGCTCTGCAAATTTCCAATCAACCTGTCACGGTAATCCCAAACAACCTTAAAATTATTCATACAATGTGAGGCCCCCAAGATAGCAAAGTTGGTTTATTACTCCAATAACTATGGTTTATGGTACTTATAACTATAGTTACTGGGGCTTATAAACCAACTTATAACTGGGGGGCCTCACATCGTAGTTAGTACAACGCCCTTGATAATCCTTAACAACCATCATGTCTGGGTCACATTTGCAAGCTGGTGATCTCCCAATGTGTTTGTTTGGGGGCTTCACTTTCCGCAGGGTTTTGCAGGTGAAATCCTCATATATATATATGTATGTATGGTTGGTGGTTTGGAACATTTTTTCCATACATTGGGAATTTTAGAACCCCAACTGACTTTAACTCCATGATTTTTCAGAGGGGTAGGTCAACCACCAACCAGCTATAGTTATATCATGTTATACCCACCATAAACCATAGAATTCAGCCATATTCAGAGGGCTAGGTTAACCACCAACCAGATATACATGGATGAATTATCATTACCTGTGACGTCGCTGCAATGCTTAGGATTTTCTCTTTGACCATCCCGAAAGGACCGAACTTTTCAGGTCAATGAATGATATATTAGAATATTAGTAAAGCAATAAACCATCTCCAATGGTAAGCCATAAATATCAATTTTTATGGTTTGTATCAACTATAAACGACTGAGAACATGGCTAGTTGATTGTTGCTTGACATTACCTTCTGGTAATCAAGCATGGCAATGGGAAATCTCTATGGAGGTTTTAATGGGAACAATCAACTACGGGTGATTTTTCAATTGCCACGTCTCATTAGCGGAGGGTACATCCAAAAACATCTCTCCCATTGGTGATAAACCATTTTTGTGGTGTCTATAAACTATAAACCATCCAGAACATGGAGGGTACATCCCAAAACATCTCTCCCTACATTGGTGATACTGTGGATGGTTAAGAAATCCTGCACCACCGTAGGGATGGTTGAAACATGTTGAAACCCTATAAGTAATGGGATGTTTACCATCCATCAACTGGTGATTCGGATTTCGCTGGCCCATCCACAGTATCTCCATGTATCTCCCCCATCTTGGTGCTCAAAGCACTTGGCGTGCTGAAAAAGACGTGCCATGGAAAGGTGCTGAGATCTTCCCGTTGCGGCACCGCGCACGTTGTGTGGGCGTGAGCACTATGTGCCATGGAAATCGGAAATGGAGGGATTGGAAGCAGCAAAAATTAGGGGATGAAATCGGATGAAATCGGATGAAACCAAGAAAAAGGACATAAAAGGACTATTTAACATGATTTAATCATCAAACTTGACATTTAATCTCAATTACAACAACCAGGAACAAATGAGATTTAAATTGGAATTGAATGAACATGTTTTAGCCACATTTTTCTTTATGGATGTACCTGTTGCATCTCATTTTTGAACTCAAATCATCACTGGCTAGTGCTTAAATAGCCCAAATGGTGACGTTTTTTCGAGAAAGCGGAAGAAACCATGTTTTGGGTTCAATACGTCTATCCACGTCCGAAACTGAAACATTGTGGTATTGGGAAATAGTAGCCGATATTAAAATTGCAGTCCACCAAACAAACACAGGGATGGTAGCATGAACATGGGTTTCCTGTAAACTTGAGGCCCATGAACATGGGGCCTATCAGCAAACATCCCGCCATCAATAGCAATTCTTGGGGCGCAACTTAGCAAGTTCTGGATTGTGAACCCGTCAGTTTTGGGACCTGCATCCATTGACCATCATAAATCAGACGGAAACCAATGGTAACCATGTCCAGAAGGAAAGAAGGTACACGTTTTGCTGCTATACATACGTGAGATCTCATGAATGGCTCATGGTGTATACTATATTTTGCTATGGTTGTTGGCTGGTGGGACCGATGAACTCTCCCCGCACAAGGATCCTGCAAATCTTTTACAACAGGCGCCCTGCTTCTTCTGTTCCTACAAAAAGATCAAAGATAAATATAATAGAAAACCCCCAAACAGATAGAAAAGTATGTGGTCACTATATGATTTTAAATCATGATTTTACCATATTTGACCTTTCGATCTTTTTGCTGGTCACTAGCTTAGTATCCCTATGGATCCAAACACTGTCTCAGAAGGTACTTAACCCCCTAAATCATACCCCAAACACTTCCTAGGAAGGTACTTGGATCCATAGGGTATATCAATGAACATGTTATTTCGACATTTTGAGGGACCTACGATCCATGGCAAAGATTCTGAAGGACCAACTGGATTGGGAACTTCCTCATTGCGCAGTTCACTCCCATGCTCCTGAAGCTTGGTTTTTGAAAAAACGTTTCGTTGGGTGAAAGATATGGTTTTGATATGTTTTGATCAGCTGGGAAGCAACCCTTAAGCTGAGCTGGAAACATGCTTGAATTCCTGATCATCCAAAGGCTTTCCAGATCGCGAATCCTCGTTTTTGGTTTGGTGAAAATGTAAGGAAACATGGGGAAACTAAGTTGCCATTAGTGGTGACACTTTCAAATGATCAACGGGTTGTTTGAAATTCGTTGGAGCAGTTGAAAAAAACACCTGGTAGGACATTTCTGAGGTTTGGCTTGCAAGCCCCGGATTGGGTCATGCGTTTAACCACCGAACCATGGAACATGGAGATACTTTCGGAAAGGATATTTTATTCCATGATATTCCATCCCTATGGATCCAAGTACCTTCCTAGGAAGTGTTTGGGGTATGATTTAGGGACATTGAATCGTGGCATATGTTGATCATTTTCATCGGTCAGGGGTCTCATCATTGAAATTCCCATGAAATCCCCATGAATCCTGTGAAATACCCATGAAAGCACCATCGTTTTTCTACGGGTCATCTTAACATGGGGCGACTACCGGGATCTTTTTCAGGAACTTCGCTGGCGAAGTTCCTTAAATCATCCAAGATGCATCCAAGATCAACCAAACATATGTGGAGATATGAGTTCAATATCCCAAGAACTGAATCATGGGATATAGTTTCGTTGAACTATGGGATATGTGGGATATAGATCCACCCAAGATAACTATATTGAACTATTTCAATATCCCAATAACCATGATTTTTGGTGGATGAGTTCAATATCCCAATAAAAAAACATGGAAATATTAAAAAAAACAACAACAATGAATTATATTGAATTCTATTGAATAGTATCATGGAGATATTGATAATTCTATTGATAGTATAATTCTATGAGTTCAATATCCCAATATCCCCATGAATTAGATTGAATGAACCCCCCATCTCACCAGAGATCTCACCACAGAAAGATCTGCATCTTTTCTAACTCAAAACCATCGAGGTCCTCCATCGGTTTCGGCACCTTCCTACTCTTCGGCATTTTTTGTCTGAACGCCCTGGTTTTGGGCTGGTGGTTACCAGAGACCAGCGGTGTGCCCTTGGAGCAGGCGTCTTTCTATGATTCAATATTTTTCAGGGCCTTGTGGAGAAAAATCATGAGTTCTCCTTGAGTCCAACAGTTGTGGCCATTTATCAGTTATAAGTACTTATAACATCTTATAACCCCATTTATAGAATTTATAATCCCATTTGTAACCAGTTATAACTGGTAAATGGCCATAACTGAATGGTCTTTAGTAAAAAAACATAAAAAACAAACACACGTTTTCTTTTGGACATCCAGCATCGCCAAGCTTCGGTAAATTGTCGGAAGCTGTCTCCACCCATTAAAAATATGACGACTCGATGTTTTGTTCAGAGGCGCCCGAAATCCCTGAGCAACCTAGCCTTACACTAAATGACGTGTTCCTCATTAAATTACCTGGACTCTGAGCAAAGTGAGCTTGGAAACTGACGCTGAATCTTAATCAATTTTTGTGATTTGTGCTTTTTACACAGCCTCATCCATTTTTACCCCTGATTAACCATGATTGCCCAACAAATTCAAAAGTATCAGATTGTTGGTGAATAGTGGATTGACGAAGGCTATCATCACTCGCCTTGTCAGTATGGCAATATATCCTCTGCCCATTGAATATTACCACCTTATTTATAGGATTCACAGTAACTAACCATCATTCACTATTAATACATGGCTAATACCAATCATGATTCATGATTAACAATGATTCGCCCAATAAATTATCATGAATTTATCATGAATACTTGGGATATGATGATATGACTATGTCCATCCAAGATTCACCATCATCAAACATCATCAACCATGTTCAACCGTGATTTGATTCACCCATAATGTCAACCCCCGATCAATATACCATGGTTTGTTCATTGGTACCCTCCAAATAGTGATAATATGATACTCAATTGGTATCCGATGTATCCGCCCCCCAATTTCACAGCCTACAATGTGAGGCCCCCAAGATAGCTAAGTTGGTGAACATAACTCCAATAACTATGGTTTTCCAACTTACAAACATCACTGGGGGGCCTCACCTTGTAGGGATTTATGAATCCATGTTGCACCATTCATATGGCTATCTGGTTGGTGGTTTCAAACATTTGGATTATTTTCCATTTCATATATGGAATGTCATCCTTCCCATTGACGAACTCATATTTTTCAGAGGGGTAGGTATACCACCAACCAGCTATATTATGCTATATGAAAAAAATGGATCAACCATGATTCACCATCATCAACCGTTCGGGCCAGACTCGGACCATTCGTGATTTATCCATAAACGATCGCAATCAATGGCCATGACGAACTGGAACCGATAAAAATTGGAGGTACCGATTCCATATGTAAGGCCTATTTTTTAGGCCTATGTAAGGGAATATACCCCCAAAATATGGCCTAACAAATGGTACTAACGTACCTCCATTTTAGGATCCTGGAATTCCCATTGATGTAATGAGAAAATTATATAGCCACTAATTTATCAGTGATACGGTTACGTGATGATTGATATGATTCTATCAGTCATTATGCTGGTAGTCACAATTATACAAAGGAAGTTGAGGAGTACGAAAGTACGGTTAAATACCGTACCTCTGGTTCCATAATTCCCGATTCCGCAGAAAACTGGGTGAAAAAAAAATTACCCATATGATTCTTGTTGTTCTACAATTCTTGTTGGGCTCTGGTTGTGTTCCATTTTTGCGGTTTCCCCCATATATCTCACCTTTACCACTTCTTCTCTATAATTGTGTGTTCTGTAATTGCGTGTTCTATGTTTAAATGTATTATAATTCTGTGTTATATTTGTTGGGGCCCCAGCAAGATAAGATGATGTAAATATATGTATGTATCCTTCAAGACTCAATCTGTAGTCAGTACCAGAATTATAGAACGGCCAAATTAATTATAGAACAGACATCCGAATCCGCGCGGAATCGCGTCAAGGTCCTCCTAATTCTGTTCTATAATTGTGGCTACCACTGTAATCTAGTGGAATGTTTTCATATTATATCCCAATCGGACATACCTCAGAAACATGGCATAAATATGGATGATATATGGTGAAAAATCTCAAAAACATTGTTGATTTATAGGGGTAATGTCCCTTTGGGGTATCTGGACATAACCCATTCTAATCTTATCTAATCGTATAAGTCACTTTCTATGAGTCACTAATCTTATTGATAATATCTTATCAGTCACTATCTTAAAAGATGATACCCTCTGGTAAACATATACAAAAACTATGGAAAACCACTATGTTATAGCTGAGTAAGTTTCAACTATTTCTATGGCAACTTTCAATAGCAAACTGTTAGTTTACCAGATGGACACTTATCTTCCATTATAAGTTGGTTTATAAAGCCCATTAACATCTATTAACTATAGTTACTGTATATTATGTTAGATCATGTTATATCTACCTACCATAAACCATAGTCACTACTTACAATCAGACCACCAATCATTCGACACGTCTTCCATGCCTCAGATGGGACTTCTCTTCGACCGTCGCTTGGGCACTGATGATGCGGACGTGGTGAACCTCCGCCCGGAGAAGGACAATGTTGCGAGTTATGGGTCCACCAAGAGACTTGGCTGGGCAAGGACACCGCAACAACATCTGGTTGGTGGTTTGGAACATGATTTTTATGACTTTCCGTATAATATATTGGGAACAATAATCCCAACTGACGAACTCATATTTTTCAGAGGGGTTAAAACCACCAACCAGACATGGTATTTTCGAAAGGGGTACCCTCTGGCTATTTCACAGTTTGCTATGGAAAATGGTCCATTGATAGAGGATAAACATCCCGGCGGAAGCGTTACCGGCGTGCGAAAATGATCAAAATTACTACGTCTTCACAGCGAGGAGCCAGTTTTTGCATTCAAAACCTATCAAAAAAAAGGTCCGTCTACTTTGGGAATGACAACCCTTCCATCACTTCAGCCTCAAAAAGGGCAACCGCAACTTTTTCTCACATT
>Ga0126342_10005665_pt1 | contig 21900 bp, 24 predicted proteins | sample Cyp1metagenome_FD_92528 | JGI IMG/M metagenome (GOLD analysis project Ga0126342, IMG submission 92528) | Coral microbial communities from Lord Howe Island, Old Settlement Bay, Australia - Cyphastrea 1 metagenome | ecosystem: Host-associated > Invertebrates > Cnidaria > Coral ... | reverse complement strand
TTTAATGGGATTTCATGGTGATTTAATGGGATTTCATGGTGATTTAATGGGATTTCATGGTGATTTAATGGGATTTCATGGTGATTTAATGGGATTTCATGGTGATTTAATGGGATTTCATGGGATTTAATACGATGTTCTGGTGTTTTATGGTGACTGACGGGAATGTCGCCAAAAAATGGGGATAGCAATGGGAAATTCTGGTACGGATTCTACGGCCACTCTTGGGGGATTTAAGCCAATTACCCTGGAAGCCATGGCCAATTTAGTTCCATGATTTTCCGATGCAAACGGTGATATTTTCCATAGCTATGTTGCTATGTGTATCAACTAGATGGTACCCTCTGCTCACCCATGTGCACAGACATCTTGTGCCCATTCATGGATCCAAAAAGCTTTGGTAAAATTCATATGGTAAGCTATCATATGGTTGGGAAACTCGTGGTAGCTCCTCCGCTCCCAATTTTTTCTAGGAAAATTATGCAAAAATCACATGTGGATGGGTCAAAACCTATGAAATTGCCAATATGGGAATCAACATCCATTCCCCAGCCATTCCCCAGCCATTCTCCAGCAATTTTAGGGTACCCGGGAGGGTTTTGACTCAGCATTCCACAGGGACCTCTTTCCGGGTGGCCCGAACGATCCGCTTCATCAGCGATATCCACGATGGCACGCAAGCATGCGTGCTGGCGGTGACGGGTTGTGAAGCGAGGAAATCCACACGAAGCCAAAGAGCCGATTCTGGCAACAAAAATGTTGATTTTCTCAAGAACATGTGGAGAAATTAGTGCCAACAATGGTGATTTTTTTCTATGACAGGGATGATAATTAGTGCTTTGAAAAACATGTTTTTTTGCTTTAACCACCGAGGGTGAATTATTGAAGAAGGGAGAAATCCAGACCTTTAGGTAGATTATACCATACGTCACATTCAAGTGACTGACAGTGACTGATACCTTGAGAAATCCAATGTGAGTGAATAGGATAAAGCCTTTTTAAAATGTTGAATTCCACCATGACATCTCTGGGGACTGGGATGAGAAATAGGTGGGCCAAGGAGGCAAAGACATCGCTTGGATACAGCAACAGCTCTGGTTGATTGCAGTCTCTATAGAATCGTTACGTCCAAGCACATGTCTTTTCTAGAGCATGTTAATTCTGATTCTGATGATAACATACATATACATCTACATATATATATATACGTACATATGTATTATACATGTATATGTATATATACACAGTACATCGTATGCAACGGGGAGGAGGGTCTGTCAACTTCAAGACCTGCTTCATCGCTCTCCCATTTTCTGCTCAGGTTTTGACCCATCTACCGGCAATTCTCCCCCCATTTCTTAAAGTTTAGTAACCTCATCATGCCCTTCCGGGAAGACTAGATGTATTGGCTTTAGATATCATTGATCATTTACCTAGCGATTCTTCAATAGGGGTCACCCTTTTTAATCATCAACAAACCAATCGGAAAAGAAAATGTCCAAAGAAATCTATGACTCCCACTATCATTCTGAACATACATATATATATATAATGTCAATATATAATGTTAATATATATAATGTCAATATATAATGTTAATATATATATATATACACACACGTCATAATAATTCACCAACCTAAATAAAGCCTTTTTTGAGATACTTCTCCCTACTAATCATCCAGATCATGGGGTTTGTCAGCTTCACGACTGGCACCTGCAGATCTGCACATTGAATGCGCTCCCTGACGTGCCAGTTAAGCTGGTTGCTTGGGGTGAATCATCCCACTGCGGTTTTGGAATGTGTTGGATCTATGTGGTGATTCCCAAACCGCTTTAGATCGGAGATACCCTCTGGTAAACTAACATAGCTATTGAAAATGGCCATTTATAGTGGATTTACCCATCAAAAATGGTGATTTTCCATAGCTATGTTAGTTTACCAGAGGGTATACAAATCGAAATCTCGATAGGGGATCCGCCAAGCGCTTTTTTTCTTCCGCATAGTCCTCCCATTCCCAGCGGCCTCATGGCTTCCGTCAAAACGGGAAGTCCATTGATACAGCCTGCAGCCCACCTGTGTGGCTTCGTTGGACAACGATGAGACTTTCGTCTGAAGGAATCGCAAAGGCCTCCCTTTCCCAAGCATGGAACGGGCAACTTAGTTCTGGGGTTGTTTGGTGTTGACTCGTACCTATAAAAAAAAAAAAATAGTGTTGACTCGTACCTATAAAAAAAAAAAATAAATAATAACATGAGTAAATGAGAAACAATAATGGTAGCATAAGCCGTCAACGATCATGATATTGCTGGAACAAACATGTTGGGAATAAGCAGGATCTGGAAGAAAAAGATCAAGAAAAGTGAGGATGAGATGCCCAGAAGAAGACTAGCCTACAACAATGAGGAACAATGGCCTACCATCTGCTTCTTACATCCTTGTGCTTAAGGGTCGCAGGTTCTGCTGAAATCCGGAGTCTGAAACATCCACTTGTCGGTGCTGTAAGGACTCAAGGATGGCCATGGGTGGTCTTCAAAGTGATCCCTATAAAAATCTGCAAGCTTGATGTGCATTCCTTAGTTGAGAATCTCGGTGAAGAACCCTGCAACTGAACATGGCAAGGTAAACAATCCAATTTCAAGCTATAAAATGCTCAAAATACTCAAAGAATCACCACCAAAACCAAAGATTCCTCTAAATTCCACTAGCATCACTAGCACCTGAACTTTCCTGGGGGATCTAACCAACCCCAGTTAAACCCGTATTTTTGGGGGAAAACATCACCTCTAGGGAGCTTGATTAAAACATAGGGCCCCCGCATCAAATCGCGAAGATTTCCGCAGCTTTCCTCCGGAAAGCGGAAGGAAGTCGGCATGAACACAGCCTATCCAACGCAATATTTGGAGCGTACAATTTTCATAGGAAAAATGATGATTCATCCGTAGGGGTACCCGATTTTTAGACAAAAACATATCAATGATTCTGTGCGCACGAACCATGAAAAGTTCATCTAAAGGTGCACCTGCCAGCATGTCATGATCTATCGGTATCAACGAGCTATGCCATGCTATGCATCTCCATGGCCAACCTTGGAGAATTACCATGGAAACCAGTGATATCCATGGGATAAATGAGCACAAATTCCTTGATCACAAATTCCTTGATCTATTTATGATGGCTGAAAGAAGCAAACTTTGCAAACCATCCACCATTCACCAGACACAGTTTCCACAACAATTATTGGGTATGCCACCAATCCACCCTTGTCAAACATCCAAAATTATCCAAAATTCAAGAATTGCCATAACATAGGCGTAAATCAGCCATGTTCAAACGAACCTCAATTCGATTTCCCCAGTTTTTTGTGAATTGAAACCTAAATTCTGTTGGTCAAATGGTTTGATGGTAGCCCCCACCAAATTTGTAAATCACCTTGTTTTCACCTTTTCGCAGTTTTCAAAACCCTCTGTCATCCCACTAGGGCCGTCATGGTTGGTTGAGAACAGGATTCTGGTCATCCCCAATTCATAGTGGGTAGTATTAGCCCCCGAACTCATCATCAACCAACCGGGGTAGATCGCAGCCACTGCTCAGGTGCAAATCTTATTTATACAAGTATTAAATATACATGGAAACTATAATATATATATATACCCTCTGGTAAACTAACATAGCTATGGAAAATCACCATTTTTAATGGGTAAATCCACTATAAATGGCCATTTTCCATAGCTATTTTGACATAACCAGAGGGTACATTATATTATGTGATATTGTGGGATGGCTGGAAAATTCTTGACCCAGTTGTGAGTTGTAAATGATCATCTGATCATATCCACAAAAATATCCCCATATTCTTGATTGTTAAAACCACAAACCAAATTATTAATCATCAACCCAGCTCAGTCCTCAGTCCTTCATGGATTTCAATCTATTTTAAACATCAACCCCAATCAAACTATATCATTTTTTTTCAGATTTCAATCATCAACCCTCAACTTAAACTACCTATCATCAACCCGCAACCAGCGACCCAGAATGGCCTTGGATTCGCCCGCGGCCATCCACAAGCAGCGCATGGTCGGCAGCGCGCTCTGCAGTGGCAGGCGCCACTGGGGCGTGGCAATGTGTCCCAGGCAGACGCTGGCGGCCTGGATGAGGTGGGGTGATGTCTGGAAAGTTTGGTAAACATACAAACAACTATGGAAAATCATCATTTTTAATGGGAAGATCAACTATTTCTATGACCATCCACAAAATCTGGTTGCTGGTTGTGAGCCTACCCCTCTGAAAAATGATGGAGTGAGTTCGTCAGTTGGGATGATGACATTCCCAACTAAATGGAAAGTCATAAAATTCCATGGTTCCAAACCACAAATCAGTTTTGGTATGTTTTTATATACATGGTTTTTGAATGAATGATAATAGGCAATCTTTGTAAAATAGACAATGATGCCTGGCGTTGTTTTTTTACATTAAGAAAACCAGACAATGATTCGACATTGATAATAGTAAGAATGATAGGAATAAAGATAGTAATTTTCATAGCAATAGGGATACTAATAGTTTATAGTAATGGTAATAGTACTGGTAATAGTAATAATGATAATAATGACGATGATGTTGTTTGGGTTGGGTAAATGAATCATTGATGTGCTGATGAGCTTCTTGTTGAATAGATGATGCGATATGATCATTGAGATCATCGATTGCAATTACAGTGTGCTATTTTAACCATCACAAGTTTGGGAGTTGATCATCAAAAATATGGGGCAAAAACTAGGGAAAAGAAACTTCACAGCTCCATAGTTAGTGGCATGTTTTTTTGGGGGATCTCGATGATTGATCAATAAATGGACGGGATATAAGTGCTAAGAACTCTGCTAGATCATCAATTCTCTGGTGCCCCTCGACCTCCCCAGCGGTAGAATAACTGACCAACTTCAATGTCTCAGGGTGGTGGGTTGTTTCGGAACTCGATTCAGGCTGGAATTCTGGAGTTCATGGGGCTTCACAGGGGTTCAGTGCTGGCCAATATCAAAGCGAAAGAACATCTCACTGCATGTGGTGGTTGCAACCCATCCTAAATTGCAATTCTTGGAGACCTGAATGGGTATGGGTCAATACCTGTAGATACATTTTTAGTGGGATGAACATCCATAAATCCCAGCTATGACTTGGGGTTCACTAGGTACCAGGGTTTTGACCCATCCCCGAATAATCATCCCAAGGAAAAAACAATTCCAAGCAGTCGCCAGCCATTTTTCCCGCTCGCACCTTGGCCACGTCCGGATCGCTGCTGCGCACGGCCTTCAACATCAGCTCTACTGCCGCGTCCATGTCGGGGCAAAGGCCTCGGTGAAACCGAGGGGAAACCACTACAAAGCCATGGACGGTGGGGAAAAATATGCTGAAACAGATAGAGGGTTCCACATAGTCATGGGGATCCTCGAAATGGATGGTTTACATACGGAAAATCCCAATCTAAAATGGATGATTTGGAGTACCCCCATCTTAGGAAACCTCCAGATGAAGAGTCAACAATTCAATGGATGGCTTTGGAGAATCTGCAGGGAACCATTGGTTTTTACACTAAATATCGATGTTTCCTGCAGGTTTTCCCTGTTGCAGCAATCCATCAAATGAAAAAGGCCAAATTTAGCCTTTGTGACAAATGGGGATAATGGGGTTTGATCAGCAAAACATGGGAATAATATTGATATCCATGAATGATGGCTGGATGCTGGTTATACCAGCTAGCGGCTTTAATTGAAATGTTTATCCTCCAGTAATCAGCTCCGTGGCTGGAAAAAATCCCCATGTTGTGAAACAACGATTTTGCCATGCAAAAACCTCTGCCATAGGGGGAGTTCCCAGCCACCTTGGATGATGATTTTCCACATGGAGTTTCTGGTAGCATCCCATCGCTGAAATGATGGATGGATGGAAACCAACCGCCATAGGAAAGTTGGACACATTGGAGGACACCTGATCCCATCTTCCCATCCTCCCCATCCTCCCCATCCCTCAGAGCCCCAGCTCGGTGGTACTGTGGCGGAATAGAACTTCAACACGCCCCCCAGCGCTTGCAACGCATGTTGCAGCTCCTCAAGGGGTTGGAAAGCTGCTGGAGAAACGGGGGGGAGAATATGGAGGAGTTCCAGAGTCTGGTAATTGAAGAGTTTGCTGTTGAAAATAGCCATAGAAATAGTTGATTTACGTATTAAAAATGGTGATTCTCCATAGCTGTGTTAGTTTACCAGAGGGTAGCTGTTAAAAATTGGAAATTCACCAACAATGAACCGCTTGACCTGTGCTTTGGGGCCTAGTGGTGGGTGAGAAACAATGGAATCAATGGAAGTTAAGTGACCAAACTTTGGGAATTTCAGGCAAAATACTGGGAAGAGTCTTTTGCTTTCTTTAGGGGCCCGAATCAACCAAGGATGAGAAGGGGTGAACAAAATAAATCAAGGTAAACCAACAAGGATCGTGGCATTGCTTCATGAATCGAATGTGGAATTTCAATGAATTTAAACCAAGCAGAAAAGGATAAGTAAGCAGCAAGAACATGGTGATACAAGGTGCAAGAGTAAGAACATTAGCAATAACAAATGGCAAATGATGTCGAATCATGTCATCTCACATGGTCTTCGAGGGAGGAAAATCACAGTCAGTGCTCATTTCGGGGTTACACATTTCTTTTCGTGCATCCAACCATTCGTGTGGTAAACCCACTAAGAGTCACCAAAATCCATAGCCATCAAAATGGTTGATGCACGTCATTGGGTTTATGCAGTTTACCATCAGTTTACCCTCTGGCAAACAAACATAACTATGGAAAATGGCCATTTATAGTGGATTTTCCCATTAAAAATGGTGATTTTCCATAGTTATGTAAACGTTTACCATCAGTTGACCACACGTGATTTTCCCGACCTTGGAGAGTCGCTCGTCCATCAAGCGGATGGTCTTTGTCAGCTCCTGCGTTTCGTGGAGTAAACCAAGGAGTAAACCAAATTTGGGCGTGTGTGCCGTGCGTGTGCATAAAAGCGTATGATATACATGTGTATATATATACAAAGATACAAACGCACAATATAGCTATCTAGCTATGTATCTGTCTATCTGTCTATCTACCTATCTACCTATCTACCTACCTATCTACCCACTTACCTACCTACCTATCCATCCATCCATCTATCGATCTTTCTATCGACATCGTGAAGCTCAGTATGCATCGATGGCTCCCTGGACGATGTTTTTCCGGAGTGGCGCTTCGGTTTCACACTATGGAAAATGGCAAAATCAAGAAAAAAGTGGGGATGCAACCAACAAATGATCACAAATGATCATGGTCTTTCAGGATGCAACTCCAAAAAATGCCAGTGGTTTTTGTTCAAACTTTTGGGCCCAAGAGGTGATCCTTGTTGAAGGGGGGCATGGAAGCGGCGAGGGGAAAAATAAAACAACATGTGTAAACCCAAGACATATCATGTTACATCATGTTATATCATGTTACATCCACTGTAACTCCGATATATCCTACATATCCACTCAAAACTATAGATATATCCTACATATCCACTTTGAACCATAGATTTATCCTACATATCCACTATAAACTATAGATATATGATATATCCTACATATCCACTATAAACCATAGATATATATAGATATATCCCATCGTCAATCCCCTCCAACTATATATTTCCACTAGAAACCTCAGTTAACCTTGGTGAAAATGGATCATGTAACCTGCTGCAACGGTACACAGCCACTCCTTGAGCACCTCAGGCAGTTGGTCTTGAAAGTCCTGTGTTCGGTCGGAGTGGCAGCGGCGGGCTGGTTGTTTGGTTCTTCATATATCATTTAGTCATCAATATCTACAGTATAGTATAGATGTGTATATATATAGACTATATGTAGTCACAATCTATAATAGATGTGTATATATATAGACTATATGTAGTCACAATCTATAATACACTTTGTCAATAATGAATTCTCTATAATAAGTCTCATGAGTATATTATATGCAAAAAAAAATCCAGGTCATCTAAACTAATGATCCTAAACCAGATTTGCCAAGCACATACAATAGACTTTTCATACCGTTCATTCACGATTTACCATTATATCCATTATTATGCCACAGCGTGTACGTCGGTTTGGATGTTTTCTGGGAAACATGTCGAGAAATGTATGCCATTCACGAATGATCGTTCATGATATACTCCTGTGGATCAAAAGCAACTAACCAACTATCCTCAAATCTGGTAAGAAACATCCAAGTGGTATATTCGACCTTGATCTGCGCACGGTCAAAATTATCACCAAAAGAATGGTCCAATTCCATAGCACGGTCAGAATCGGATCTGGCCCACCATTTTTCATGATTTCACCCATCCGACATCCAGTCGTCATGGACCACAAACCCACAGGTGAAGCCCAGGTGATCCAAGCCATCCAAGCCATCCTCCAGAGACTCCCAGGTGAGTCTGGAGAGAGCTTTCAGACTGACAGAGAGGCCCTCTTTGTTCTGACAACCTCTGCCGTGTGGGGGGGGAAGAAAGGTACACAACCGTAAGGGGAGGGCTGCAGGGGGATGGGTTACTAAATGGGGATGGGATTTGAACCTCCAAAAGTTGGGATACTGACCACTACAACTATGGTGAAAAATGACCCACTTGTTAGTTGGACTACACCCCCAAGTACTTACTCATCTGTTCTGTGGATGCATTACTTCAGAGTGAATATGGAGATGTTGGGGTATCTATTGATGGAAATGTTGCGGAATGTTGCGGATATATTGGAGATCAAACACCATCTGTGGCGAGGACGTCTTTCTATGTCATGCAAAAGGTTGAATCAAACCGATTGGTGACGGAGGCACCTGGAATCAAACCGACGTGGAAAGAAAGTCCGATGACTCATCCAGTGTATTGGGATGAGCGATAGCTCTTGACGACAGGCCAAAACGTGGACCCATGTTACTCCTGATACAATTTTCAATCAGCACATTCCATTGTTGTCAAAATATTGTTGTTGTTTCAACAAAGGTATGGAGTTCCGAATCACGCAAGCGTCGAACCTCTGTGTGTGTGTGGAGTATCTTTGTGGTTTCCTTGGACTGTGTTGTGTTCAGACCTGATGTCGCCCATGACCTTTTGTTGTAAAGACCTGTAGCAGCAAGTTCCCTACAGATGTCATGTCTGACCAAACCTCATGTGTCCAATCCCCAACCGTTCACCCACTTACTCACGCCGTTCAGGGACAAACGTCCACTACGCACGTTCCCCTTCAAATTACTGTGATGAAATCCAATTCAGGCTACAGCAACCAGGTCAAGAACATGTGTATTTTTCCATGCAGATGCATTTTACCCTTGATTTTTCACGAGTTTTTCTGGAAATTCTCAACAGAAATCACACAGAAATCATCCTGCGAGGCCCCAGACGTTCCAAGAGTCTCAAGATCGTCAACGGACCACCCACCTTCGTTGCGTCGCAGGAAATCATGTAACAGGTTAGCTGCCGCTTATTGTTGCGCCGCTTAACTGGAGTTAACGATGCCAAGTTAAGGATCGATGAAATTCATAAAATCCAATGTAGCCATAATTTAGTAGCTTCGTTTGATTGTGTTCTTCACACATGTTCTTTGGCCATTGCGGTTTTAAATATATAGATATTGATATAGGTGTCGGCGCCGCGTATTGAAAACTCGCGACCACGGAAGTAACATCGCAACGTGAAATCTCAGCGTGGGCCCATGACCAATCCAGGATGCGAATGCGCATGGCAACATGAGTGCAGCCGCCAAACAGAACAGGTATCCCCACCTTTAATGTCCAGCAAATGGGTTTGTCTGAAAATTGAATATACATAATGTAACATATATATACATATATATATATGTATATATATACATATATATGTATATATATATATATACATATATATATACATACATATACACATACCCTCCAAATGACGATCTGAATTGGGACAATGATGATACAGTAATCCCTTAGAATATTAATTGCAATCGGGGGTGTCCCCTAAGTTGGTCACATATAGCGGCCATGTACATCAGTACGTCAATGTGTGTTTCTTGATAGAAAAAAATACATCCTAACTACACCCTATTGGTGGTTACGTCATTTTTTACAGCCCCGGCTAAAAATTGGCATGGCATCTGATCTGACATCGTTCATCCCCAATTGACCCAGTTGAAGAACGTTGCGTCGCGAGGCTCGCCCTAAAGGGCGCCTGCCCCAAGGTCCACATGGTGTCGAAGCCCGAGCCAGGCAACACCCTCGGCGCCACGATGAGTTCATCTGAGAAACCGTGGCTGCCGACAAAAAAAACACTGGGGATGATTGAAATACTCATCAAAATGGTGATGTCTTTGATGGTCAAAGCTATGGTTAAAGTTCTAAATCTCATTCAACTGTTGTTTTTTTAACTGCCAAAGTGAGACTGTCAGGCTCCGGCTGACCGCATTTCACCAAGCAATCAAGAGCCTCAGGCACTCCCATGACAAAAGAACCCCCAAGTAGCCCAAGTACATGATAAACAGTAGGCCCTACTGAGTAGGGATGCAATGGGACACAGCAGTTGGAACCTTGATTTCCATGGCAGTTGGATCTAGGTCGCACGTGTCGCCTAGTTTCTGATGGGCACCCAAGTAAAATCAATGGCCCCCTGACCCTCTGGAAGCACCACTAGACAAGACATCGTGAAGCTACGACTGGAACATCAACCTCTCAAGCAACTTGTAGATCTGCAAGGTGAAATTCATTGCGGTACCACAACCAGAAAAAAAAAGTGTTGGCATGTGTCACTCACTCAGGCGTGTAGTTTCACATTGCTTGGAGCCTTCAATGATCTTTCCATGCTCCGTGTTTTTACGGCCAATAACATCCTATTGTTGTTGGTTGTTATCCATTCCCTTTTGGTTACCTAATCGTTACAGGCAAAATTATCCATGGACCCCTCCACAAAGAATATCTGCGCGTGGAACCATGGGGGCTCCATAAGGTTCCCCAAACCAATGGGCCACAAAATCCTCCAAGCCTGGTCGTTTAATGGGAAACCAATGGAAAACCAATGGAAAACCAATGGAAAACCATCCTTTAATGAGAAACCAATGGACTAGGAGGGTTGCCCCCACCCAGATTGGGCATTGGACGCCCATGCTTCGAAGCGTGGAGGCGGCATTAGGGTTTCCTACGGACCGTGGATGATGGGATTTCATGGGATGTCATGAGATTTTTCAGTATGGGCAGGGTTTTCAACAGATCATGCTTCCAAAAAAAGCCAACAATGATGGCGATTAGAGATGCAATCATCCATCTGGAGTATATACAAAAAAAGTTTTTTTGTCCATCTGATGTCCATGTTGGTTCCATTTTGAAGGGCTGTAGAAAGAAATATCACCGCTATCCATGAAAGGCTGAGGGTAAGAATATCTCAACCTGCCTGTGACTCGGATCAATACAACATGTGGTGTATGTGTATATATATATATACAAATATAATATATATATATATATACTGTATACAAATGTGTACTTGGTTGGTGTCTTCAAAGCATCCTCCGAAATATGGTTGAAAAATCGGTTATATGTCAAATCACCTACCAGTGTATATATAATATATATATATATATATTGTGTGTGTGTGTTGGGATGCAACCCAGTTACCTATCCATGTACTGTCTGTAAAACAACGGGGGGCCGGTGACCATGGGATCGGCAACGATGACTAGGCAAAACTCCTTCTAATGTTGCTAAGGCAATAGGAATCCACCATCTCCAATTTTAGCTTTTACGTGGGTGGGTGGGAAACCATCAAAATATCGCTGGCTTATGATTGCTGGCTTACCCTCTAGTAATTTAACATAGCTATTGAAAATGACCATTTATAGTGGATTTTCCCATTGAAAACGGTGATTTTCCATAGTTATGTTAGTGTACCAGAGGGTAACATGATGTGTTTTATCATGGGATCAGCTCCCCTGATGGCGCTATGCCCATGGCGGCCATACGGCACCTGTGACCAGATTTGTCATCAGCCAAATGCCAGCCTGTCTTCGTAAAGCCGTTGGACAAGTGGGGTGCAGCCTCTGGTAAATTAACATGTTGCGAACTGGAAAATCACCATGTTCAATGGGTAAATCCACTATTTCGACTGGGCCATTTTCAATAGCTATGTTGAATTACCAGAGGGTAAACCAAGGGCTGCAAAAGAACAATCTCAGCTGGTGACAACCAAATGAGGTTCACTTGGATTTGTCCGACAGAGTTGGAGGGACATCTTGACATCTTTAAACTTTGCTCACATCGAAATATCTGCCAAAATACATGCAGATATGGGAGTTTTCTGGCCTCAAAATTGAGTCGACTAAGTCTAGCTTTTGACCCTACAGATCTTCATTTCGAGTGAAGCAGCTGAATCACGGAGATGCATTGATAGCCCCTTTCGGATAGCCCAAGGATAGATCTATGAAACTGGTGGTTAAATCATCTTGCATCCCTATGGCCTGGTGACAATGTGGTAAACCAAACCATAAACCAGCCCCGATAACAGTACAGTTACCCTCTGGTAAACTAACATAGCCATGGTATAGATGGCCCATTTATAGATGGTTTACCTATTAAAAATGGTGATTTTCTATAGCTATGTTAAATTACCAGAGGGTATTGGGCTTCTAATAAAATATCCTGAAGAGGTGTATAACCACTAACTGACCCCAAATAGGTGATACTCTGCGATCGGGTTCACCACAATACCCAACTTACACGCACCATCACGCCCAAAAAAGGAAAAAAATAATCTTATGGCCACAATCAGCCATAATCCATCCAAAATCAAATTTGATGTTGTGTTATCTCACTCAAACTTCTTCGCCATCGTTTTTCACCATGGGATTTTCACCCATCAGCTAGGATATAACCCCCCTAACTATGGTTACATAACCACTTAGGGGGGTTCCTAAAATGGGGTACCTTCAAACAATCCAAGACATTAACTAGGCCATTTTAGTATTGAAACCCATGTTGACTTGGGGATGCCCCATGACTCAAGAAACGCCGAAATATTCTGGCTAATTGCTTAATAAGCGAAAATCCTTTATTGTTTTGGAATATGTTCATGGGATATTAATGATATACCAATGGAATATTAATATACTAATGAGATATTAATGAGATATTAATGGGATATTAATAAGATATTAATGGGCTAATCCCTCATTTTAAGACAGCCCCACTTAGTTCACTGGAACTGCACCCACCCCTCGAGCAGACTGGGTCCCCGCGACTTGCCGCCACTTGGGACTAGTAGGGTTAGGGCCGGGGGGGCTGCTGGCGCTCAAGGCTTTCAAGAGCGCCTGGCGCGTCGTTCAGCGTCGTGAAGCCACCACTGCTGAAATCGGTTGGAGGAAACAGATGCCACCAGGAAAATTAATATAATAATAACTTAATGAGATGGAATAATCTTCCAAAATTATATAACTATGTACGTAACCATTTCGAAAATTATAACTATGATGTCACCAAACATCTGGAATTTTACTTGGATTTCACCTAATGAGATCCCTCCCTCCTAATCTGTGCGTTTTTTTTAATCATCTCGGAACATGTTTTCGTTCCGTTCACCGGCGGCCGATGATCCAAACTAACTCCGCCTCTCCACCACTTTGCTCCATGAACAGTCTGCCTCGACCTGGATGTTCCTGGATCAGCGTAGCTGGTGTTGTGGTTGTGGTTGTGGTTGTTGTTGTGATTATGATTATGATTATGATTATGATTGTCAATTCTTTAGTTATTATCATCATTGTAATAAATTATAATCATTATGATCACTATAGTTTGAATGATTATATATGTGGTTGACTTGTGATGTTCAACCAATCTGAAGTGAGGCCAGTTTTGGGTGGTCCCTTAAGCACCGTTTTTATTGTGACCTCAGGACGGTGAAAACACCGTCCTGAGAAGCCCTCAACCATGGCCGTTTCAGAGGGAAAGAATCATGAAAAACGGTGATGAACTATCAAATATGGTGTTTTTTTCCGACATTTTCAAACAAGACCAACATGTCAGTAAAATCTCAAGTCCTCTCCGCCTATCTGAGTCAACCACGTGAATCAGCTCATTGAGAGCTTTAAAACACCTCGGTGAAGGTTTTTATGGAAGCATACATGAATATGTATCTGCATATGTATGTATGCGTGTATATAGATATATAACGTGTATATATATATATATATACACGTATGTACATATATATATACATAGATGTGTGTGTGTGTGTGTTATGTGTAGGTAGGCGGGTACGCATGTACCATACATGCTGTATGTATGTGTGCGTGTATGCATTGTGTATTTTGTAGTTGCCTAAATAGATATATCATACATTATCATACTATGTGTCATGTATAAATATATATATATATATACCTTATCATTATCATACTATATGTATATATATATGTATCATGTATATCATACTATATGTGTCATACTATATATCATTATCATACATTATCATGCTATGCATATATATATAATTATTATTATGTATAAATCTACATCACGTTCCGGCTGCCCAATGGTCCCAGTTTCTGAAGCGAACGAGAATCCAGGATTAACCATCCAAGAAAGCGTTCGTTCAGGTCCAAAGTTCAGAGGGTTTCAGATGGTTTGATATGTATGAATACATCATATTTATATATATATATATATATATGTATATATGTATACATATAGTATGTATGTGTATGTGTATATATATATACACAATGCATATCATTTTTCATTTTGCGTATGCATCAGTGTGCAAAAGAAACAGAGCAGAACCTTGACGAAACCTCAACAAAAGCAGACGGACTTACTCACAAATGAGAAGCGCCCGAAACCCAAGAAATGGTCCTCCTCTACTGGCTGGTTATAACATGTTATAATTCTTTTTCGGAAATTTCTGGTTTTTTTTTCCGTTTTTCCCAGAGGTTGTTTCACCATTTCTTGGTTGCATGGGCCCCAGCGGCCGCGTCTGGGCCTCCCTGGCTCACAAAGTAATTCCTCATTGGGCTGCGAATGCCTTGGGTGAAATCTCTGGGATGTCTTGGCGTCGAGCTGAAACGTAGCTGAAGCGCATCGATTTTGGGTGTTTTTTTTGCCGAAACATCGATTTGAGCATGGCACCAGGATGTTGGGAAAATGAGATTTACTTCATATTTCCAGCTCTACCATTCTATATCATTCTATCTACTTGGGTCCATACTTGACGACTTGACGACTTCCACATCTGGAACAACGCAGATTCAACTTGCGTGCGATTTACAAAGTAGTGCGATTTCGGATCGACGAATGGCAACAACAGTGGATTCACATGACCCATGACCCACCATGGTGAATCCATTGACGAACCATCAAGGGGGGGCTATCATGAATCATACTGTGGTTAAAACAATGTCATAAATCACCCATTTGGGAATGGTTTATTACCAACGGGGATGGCTTATTGTTGTTTTACCCACATTATACCCAATTTCACAAACCACAATCTGGGATGGCTAAGTCGGCATTTGATTTACCACATTACATGCGCATCTCCTCGCTCCAAAAAATAATAAGTACTGACCCAGACCAAACTCTGAAAACATTTAGGCCGTCCTTTTCTAGCCCCACTTTTTGCGGATGCTGTCCCTCGAAAACGTTGACAACCTTAGCCTGTGTAGGTCGTGATAATCAATATCCAAAGTATCTTACGTATCCTGTCAAGTATCACACGGCACTGGGTTGATCCAAATGAGTCCTGTACCCGGTACTGTCCAAAGAACCGTTCATAAGTGGAAACTCCTCCATCTTCAAGTGGTTATTTTATGGGAAGTGGATGAGCCCTGCACGCCCTCTGAGTCCCGCCACTGTCGTAGAGCTGCCAGAAGGCCAAGCACCAACACATCAGCTTCCGACCACCCCATGCAGCCCTCCTGGTGAAGTGGAAAACCCATCGGAAAACCATTGGAAACCCATTGGAGAACCATCAGACAATGGAAAAGGATTGGAAAATCAGTGTTGAAACTACGATTTCATCCCAAAACAGCGAACCTGGGTCCAGGAAGATAGCCCCCACATGACCCATGTCGGAGATCCATAGTTCTTCATTGATAGTGTGCATAAAGGTACTTCCAAACCCAGGGAAACTCCAAACCCATAGGTTTCGCCAGAATGGATGCCATCGGCTGAAGTATTTGGGGTTTGTCTGAAAATACCTTACTCCCAAATTTCATGGCATGCTTATATAATCATATATGTTTCCCCATTATTTTTTAGCGCCTCTCTATTTAGTGACGGTGGATGTAACCCGCTTTTTCAGCTATATACCCCATTCATCTTCCATATCTTCCATGGAATCCCCATAAAAGTTACTGATCTCCCATCGAAACCTCGATTTTTCATGGTGAACTCCGATTTTTGGCTGGTGAAATCTTTGAAACATCTTGAAACCCTCATTGAAATCCTTGAAATCCTCCATTTTTTCGGACGAAATCTCCCAAGAAAACTGCTGCGTCCCCAGTCCTTGCCGCGTTCCCTCTGCTGTTCCGAAAGCTCCCGCAGTGCTTTGGCCGTTGCCTTGGTCGCTGAATTTATCAGCGGAAAATCATGAGGGGAAATCCCCCAACGAAATGGAGCTTTCAATGGGAAAAGATATACCCTCTGGTTATTTAACAGTTTGCCATGGAAAATCACCATGCTATTAATAGGTAAACCCAGGTAAACCATCTATTTCGATTAGGGCCATCTATACCATGGCTATGTAACAAATAACCAGAGGGTATATGTCGGACATCCCCGTTTTTTAAAAGGAGGTTTATGGTTCGCAAAATTGACCGAATTTAGGGGAATTTTCCAGCAAACCATGTTTGATTACCAGAGGGTAACCATGGAATAATATCTAAAAATCAAATAAAGATCGGACTTTTCGACCAGACTTGATGAAATAACGAGGTCATCAAATAGAAATATGATTGAACTAGACTAACGGTTACATAGAAGGTTTCAATCAACCAATCAGATAAGAAGCAAACAAATGTTGGGAGAAACAACACAAACTGGGATTTCACGACCATGCAGACACAACAAAAAAATTGGGATTCAGACACTTTCCGTTGAGTGGTTCGTTCAAACTCAGTCTGGTTAGTGGGCGAAAGCTCGTTAGCCACTTTTTGCTGAATGTTGAATGATACAATCATACCCAAATCGCCATGCTTAAATGGTGGAATCCTTGTTTCTGCCAACGGTTAAACAGACAATTTAATTTGGGTTGCCAAACGCGGATGCTTGTCAATTGGGGGTAGCCGGGTAGCCAGAAACCATAGTTTACCCATAAAGAATGACATATTGCTAAAGAGTTTGAGGTCCCCCACTTCAAAAACACTCCATTATTGGTTTCATCATTATCCCAGGAATATCAAAAAAAATACGTTCGCGAAAGACCCCGCCATTTATATCGTTGAGGAATCCAATTGTGGTCATAAAAAGTTAATCATGTCATGATATTGATGGGCTACAAGTACTTTATTCCTAGTCTATCTCTATGTTGGTTGATATTTCATCCATTAAAAAAAAAAAAAAAACAAGAATGGTGTGACTAATGTGGGATTCACCCAATGCCATAGTATGCCATAGTCACCATCCCCAAGTTTGAGCTTCACCAAAAATGGGTATACCTCTAGGACTGGGATGATGTTTTGTTATGACCCCCCCAATCATTCATGGTTGGTGGATGCTTTATGATTGGTTTTACCTTTTTCAGCCATGGAAAATTCAACTCTCCACCTGGAAGATCATGAAACTTCGTAACTGGTAACCCTGGTGCTCGTGAAAGTCCCCGATTCCTAGTTTTTTCTTACCCATTTATGCTCGTGGACAATTACACCAGTTATGGAATGATTAAAAAAATGTGTGTGTGGATGATTTCCAGCCCGGATTTTTGACAACAGAAACACACACTATGACTTCGTCAGTTGGGATGATGAAATTTCCAATATATGGAAAAATTCATCCAAATGTTCCAGTCACCACCAACCAGACACTCATTTTCCAGTCACAAAGTCCCTCCTTACGGACTCCAGGTGGCATATTGCACTGCCATTGTGCCCAGCGTGTTGCCTGGCATCGCCTCGGCAACACTGAAAGACGCTAAAAGCCACCGTTGTGGTTTCTTATAACGAGGGATATGTGGTGGTTATAACATATTATCTAAGCCATTATAGTGGAATATATCGTGTTTAATGATGAATATATCGTGGAAATCGTTATGTGGTTATATAGTGGCCCTATATTTTTTGACGTTGAAACCATATTTAGTGGAGATTTTGTCAAAAAGATAGCCCAGGTTATAACGTGGATCATGAAAAACATTGACAGTTATAGAAGAATATAAAGAAATATCTAATGTTGTTTTACCTAATGATTGTTTAAATTCCAAAAAAATGCGTTGTATCACATCTCCAATCCGTGCGGAAACCAGGAATAATATGTTGAAATATTACATACCCTCCGGTAATCAAACGTAGCAATGGAATCATTGGGTAATCATCTACAATGGGTAAATGTCAATGGCTATGTCAACCTACTAGGGGTACATTGTTGTATACATGATTTCGTCTATACATGTTATAAATATATATGTATATTACATACACGGCCCGTGAAGTATACTGGTATATACTGGTCAAACTCACTAGTTTGATGCTTGTAAACCCAAATGTATGTCTATATATACATATTATATATATATAATGTATATGTTGGTGAAGCCCAAATGTTTGGTAGTTACGTTTCCAACAAAATCCTTGTGATCATCGTCCCATATTGGATTAGATCATACTCATGATCCAATGATCAACCACAAAAACTATCACCAAAAAATCGTACCCTCAACCGTCAACCAACTGCAATCCCCAAGTTTACTGGTTAAACCATGGTTAAACCGAAATCTGTGAGAAAGTCGTAGCCCGTTGACAATGTTGATATCCTTTGGTTTTAGTTGCCCGAATCATTGCGATTACAGCAACCACGATTTTATCAGTTGGATGTCCCCAAAGCTACTGGTTTCTTGATAGAGGCTCCCTACCGGTTGCTATCCAGAATGTCTCCAATGTCTTTGGGTCAAAAGTTGGATTAGATTAGGCCATATAGGCAAAAAAGGAGGATGGTCATCAATCCATGTTCATAGGATTTATAGACCCATTATGCTTGGATTCCCATGGCATGGGATGATCGTAACCCATTAATCTCATGTGTTGTCTCTAGCACATACGCTTTTGCCCAGGAATAGGCCCTGAAATACACTGCAGATGGGCCATGACTTGGGGATAAATCCCCCATCTCTACCGTCAAATCCCCAGTCGATCCGCATAAAACTGCCATGAACTCCCCCATTTTGTCTGCTTGAACCCCCAAATGATTGACAATTATAGTCAATAAATCACTAGTTTTGTCACATTGCCATCTTGTCAGTTCCTAGATGTTCCTAGCCTCCCCTTGCCCTCCTTGTCTTCGCCTGCGAGAGCTTCAGAAGTTGCACGAACCCACTGACGCCATGGAGGACGTAGCTCAGCCTCGACTCGGAAGTTGGGTTCAGCTGAGCCCAGCCCATGGCTGAAATCACATAGGTAACCAACCATGCTGCTGGCTGAGATTCACCACATCTGCATGACCAGTTGACCACGGGGTGTTCTGCTGGGCAATGGGTTTATCATGGTTTATACTTATTGGACTTAATTGTTTGATTGAAGACTGTTATGATCCGTTGTGGGAACCCCTATCAAACCGTGAAATGAAAGTCCCTGAAAAAAGAATAACCTCCAAAATCACTCCAACATGTCAATTCCTACATTACCCTCTTCATTTTGGGGTTTTCAGCGGAGTACTGTAGTCCTTTGACAAAAAAAAAATTGGTCGTGTCTTCAAAAATAACAACTTGAGTTCCATAGCCTTTCAGAAATGATGGTTTGGGGTTCTACAAATAACCAATTCCCCGAAAATTTTTATCATTATCCACATTCTAGCCTTACTGTGGAAAAAAAAAACATATTTTGAATATGATCCCATCTTCCATACCCAATACCCAATACCCGCGTGGATAAATCCCAGGTTTTTTTCATGGTAAACTCACCGCTGTGTGAAATCACCATTTCTGAACATACCCCATGTTTTTCCTGATGAAATCCCCATTAAATTGGCTACCAAATCCTTATTTGGTGTTTTTAAAGCTCCATTTTTCGTGAAAATTCCCCTCTTCGGTTGGTCAAATCCCATGAAAATCACGATTATTGCTTCTTGAATCCCCCTTTGGGCTTGTTCAAATCACCACTTTGCCGCGTAGAATCACCATTTTCGCTGCACGATGGTGCCCCCCAGTTGTGTTTGTTGCTTTATCACCCCATCTAATTATTTGGGTATCATGACTCATGACTATTGTTACAACATAGTTATGTTCACCAACGAACGCTAAGGAACTGGGGCCCTGGGGCCCCACCCGCCTGGGACCCCATCGAAATGGAAACCGCTCCGCTGAGTTTCCCCGGCCACGCGCCCTCCTCTAGGAGTTTCGCGTGGGCTGGGTGTTGCGCCATGGCCTGGCGCTGTAGCTGGTGATTCCCCCAGGAAAATAATGATGGTAACTTGACCCATCCCCAAAAAAAACACATGAATATATGCTGGTTGATGGTTTGTTGGTGATTTATATCAACATGTGTTCTATAAGTCATGTAAGTTGTGAGTTATGGAAATTAGATAAATTAGATAGATTTGATGGCTATGGTGGTTTCAAGCCTGAAAAATATCAGCCACTAGGGATGAAAACACGAAAAATATTTGAAACCACCAACCATGAATGCTGACGGTTCTGCTTGTATAAGTTGCATCATATCCCCTATGTTGAAATGACCATCATCACAAATAAACACCCACTGTTATCGATTGATAATGTCAATCCCGGATGGAACTAAAGCCTGGTTGATTAAGGATCGGGGGAAACACCCCAAACGATGATGATTTGCTATTGAACCCACCTACGGCCATCAAATAATACAGAAGATGATGACAAAGCATGGGATGGAACTGGGGGGGTTCCCTATTGACAAACCCATCTTGTAAGTTTGTAGACTAATAAACTCTTAGAGCGGGCATAATGAAAAAAAACACCTTAGACATAGCCATATCAGATTTCGCCCTGTAGAAAACCTGACATGTTAGTTTATTTGGGACTGGTTTCCCCTACTAACCATGATTCATCTTCGATACCCAACAATAAACAATTCCATATTTGACTGGATAGTATATAGAGATGATACAGTTATCACACATAAATATAAATATACATATACATATAAGCATACACATACAGAAACATGCATATGCATATGCATATACAAATACATATGGATTTACATATGGATATACATTTACATATACATATACATATACATGTCCATGTCCATATCCATATACATATACATAATACCCATATCCATATACATATACATTTACATATGGATATACATTTACACATACACATACATATACATACATATGCATATGCATATACATATATACATATGCATTTGCATATGCATATACATATACACATACATATACATATACATATACATATGCATATGCATATACATATACATATGCATATGCAGATACATTTACATATACACATTTACATATACACATACATAAATAAATACATCTACTCATCGAAGGAAGTTTAGAAGTCAAACTTCCGACAATATGGACAGATGAAAAGCAGAGCAGGGCAGAGGCAGAGAGAAGAGAAAGATTAGAAGAGAGAAGAGTAGAAGAGAAAGAGTCAGAA
>Ga0126342_10005664_pt1 | contig 21902 bp, 22 predicted proteins | sample Cyp1metagenome_FD_92528 | JGI IMG/M metagenome (GOLD analysis project Ga0126342, IMG submission 92528) | Coral microbial communities from Lord Howe Island, Old Settlement Bay, Australia - Cyphastrea 1 metagenome | ecosystem: Host-associated > Invertebrates > Cnidaria > Coral ... | reverse complement strand
GGAAACATGGTGATTTTCCATTTCTACCCTCTGGTAAATCAACTATGGAGAAGTAAATGGTAAAAGTGGAGTTTACCTATAATATGTCCCTTGGAAACATGGTGATTTTCCATTTCTACCCTCGGGTAAATCAACTATGGAGAAGTAAATGTTAAAAGTGGAGTTTACCTATAATATGTCCCTAGGAAACATGGAGTTGTTCCATTTCTACCCTCTGGTAAACTAACATAACTATGGAAAATCACCATTTATAATGGGTAAACTCACTATTTCAATGGCCATTTTCAATAGCCATGTTTGTTTACCAGAGGGTAAACATCAACAAAATGGGAATGCTGATGGAATTTGATGGAATTTTACGGGCTGACTATGTGCTATTGATGGGATATTAATAGGGAAAACCACTATGGAGTACTATAGTAAACATCACTATACTCTATAGCTAGTAAATGGTTTATAATTGGGTCATGGTGATTTATATAACCCAGGTACTAACCAGTTTAGCTAATCCCATGGCCCAAGTATAGAAGTTACCAGCCTTCTCCGGTGGTAGGGAGCGGTGAGCTGAACGATTTGGGTATCCATATTCCTTTAACGGGAAACCCTTTGGCAATTTGGAGCTAGATACCCTCTGGTAAACATACAAAAAGCTATTGAACATGGCCATTGAAATAGTGAGTTGTCCCATTAAAAATTGTGATTTTCCATAGTTGTTTGTATGTTTACCAGAGGGTACTAAGAGTTTCCCAACCACATGATCGCCAAGCAGAATTCGATTAGCAGATGGAGATGCTTGCTTGGTGATACTTCCATAGTGATATGGGGATGGAACAACAACCGTTTAATTGCTATTTAGGTGTGACATATAAAAAACACAATATATATATATATATATATGTTATATCTGTATTTGTGTGTGTGCATGTGTATTTGGTGTTCCCCTCTAGTCGTTGCCCCCTGCTGCAGGCGATGGTTGTCCATTTGAAATCCCGCGCCCGGACGTGACGTACCCCGTGCGCTTCTATGGCAAGGTGGAGGAAGTGCACGAGAACGGCCAAAGCGTGTGCAGGCGGGGAAATCAGCGGGAAAGGCGGTGCTGAAGGGTACTTGGTGGATGATCCCATTGGGTAAGGGGTTAGATGGTTAGTACTTGGGGTTATAAGCCACCTATGAGTCGGATATACTTAAAGGATTTAGTAACCGAGGTTACGAACCACTTACAAAATTGGATGATCCTTCACGTACCCTCTGGCAATCAAATCTTGCGATGGAAAACCCCTGTTCAATTCCATTGACGCAATTGATTTGTTTATTTCAGCCATTGTAATTTCAAAGTGAGCTCCCAGTGCCAAATTAATCCTTTTATTTTCAGAGGGAGGGTTAACCCCCACAATTCTAGATACTTGCATAGTAATTTTCATGGAAGGCTTATTGTTTGCATGTTTTGTAGGTGGATCCCATGTTAACCTTTGGCGCGGCAGGTGGGTGGGTGGCGACATTGTGCAAGCCATGGCCTATGACAATCCCATCCCGGGCTTTGTGAACCGGCGATGGAGAAAGACCTTGATGCCTCCCAAAATGAACAGATCCAGCACTAAACCAAGGTTGATTACTGGATCTGTTCATGTTGAATAGGTTTGATTTAGTACTGGGATTATTGATTAAGTACTATTAAGTACTATTGGGGAGTATTGAGTATTGGATTAGTGATCAAATCAAATACTATTCATTTTGACTAGGTCCTTCACTAAACCAGCAGCTAATTATAGGTAGCGGGATGGGATTCATGGGGTGAGCCCGGTTGAGTTTTGGAACAACTCCAGTTGATTGATGATTACAGGGGATGAGTTTGGCAGGTAAGGCTTATCAGGTGGCTATTTGCTAAACCCACTTATACAACAAATCCAATAATAAACCATATAGACATATAGAGAACGTGGCTAGAATAAGAAACATGCTTGGGCATTTCATTTGCAGGTATTTAAAGCTTTTGCATTCGCATGTGTATAAATGATATGCGTCCGTGTGCTCTCGGGAATTGGCTCAACATGAGTGACCCTCAAAGTTTGCATGCGTGAATACAAAACCCAACTGGTTCTGAGCCATTGTTGAGCCATTGTTGAGCCATAGCTGCCATGAGGACACCTACAACACCAACAACCTGCGACTCTGGCGCGCCTGCCCCAGCAAGGAGCAGCTGTGGAATCTCCTGCGGATCAGTTGATTTTGTTTATTGATTCCTTGGAAGATGGAAGAAAGTGCTGAAGATGTGGAACTTAGTTCGTTCCAAACCAAAATATCAAACAACTAGGTTCAAATCAGGATGGAAGCCTTTTTTTTCTATATTCTTCCTCACATTTCCTCTTTTTTTCCTCCTAAGCTATACCTTCTTCAGCCCTTTTTTCCAGCTGCTCCCAGCTCCAGGAGTTTGACCTGGACGCCTTCAGCTCGGCGCAGTTCCAGGACGCCATCACCCAGCGGCGCAAGGCCGAGGACCTCTCGGCGGTGCTGTACCCCAACGTGCCTTGGCGACGCCGTAGGGCGGCCCTGAGTTCACCAGTTTAAAGATGGTTGGGGATGATCCACCAGGTGAATCTTTAATTAATGATTTTAATGGTTAAAGCCATTGTTTGATGGGGGTTTTAGTATGTTTTAATGGTTAAAAACGGTTAAATTCTTCAAAGTGACCTGGTGAAGTGAGCCTTTTTGGGCTTAAGTGACCTCGACTGGGTGGTTGAAAAGGGCAGGAAGCAGGCAGGTATGGATTTGATGGCTATTTCTAGCAGTTAAAAGGGGAGATTGAACTAAACTTGCGCTCCCAGTTTTTCATGGTAGTTGAATGTGGTTGTACATGATTTGATGGGGAAAACCAAGGGATGGATATATATAACACATTATATATATGTGTGTGTGTAATAGAATGGCAATGGATTTACCCTTCAATGGGATTTTCATCGACTAAATGGGAGACGTTCCAGCTACCATGTTTGATTACGGGAGGAAAATCAAAAAAAAATGAAGAGGATATATTGAACTACCCAGTTTATCAGGATGGATATTGGAATGTAATAGGACTAGTGGCAGCGCTTAGAGGATCACAAATCCGAGACTTTACCAGGGCATTCACCGGTTACTTGGTGGGGTGACCCTCTTGGCTGGGATGCATTGATTGTATTAAGCCTATGTATAAGCCTATGTATTGATAATGATGTGGGTGGATTTGGGAAGGTGATGCCAAATTGGTATCTTCAAAACAAAGTTGAACACGTACCCTCTGGCTATTTAACATAGCTTTGGAACATGGCCCATTTATAGATGATTTTCCCATTAAAACCTCCATTTATGAGGGATTTTCCATGGCTATGTTAAATAACCATATACAATGAGATATGCACATATTTACCCACAGGCACATTTTCCACGTTTGGGTTTTCCATTTGCCGTACTTTATTTGCTTCAAATTTAAAGCTGTCGCACTGATCCTGGGTAAAAGGCAGCCCAGGTGCCCATCAATAACGAACCATTCGGAGGAAGACTATGATTATCCCAAAAAGGGATTTGGTTTGAAAATGTTGGGCACCCCCAAAATTTGAAGGGACATATCTTCATTATTTTTCATTAGTAATTGGATTGTCATAAACCGAGGTAAACCCCATATTTTCTGACAAGTCATGACAAACCTATATTGGTTGATGTTATATCATGTTATATATTATATACATATCCATATGTGTATCCCCATTCGAAAGTCAAATCCAATTGATTCATAGCACCTGCCAGTGAACCTGGATACCTAGCCCTATCACATTTTTTACAGTACATATTGTAGCTACCCTTTGGTAAACTAACATAGCCATGGAGAATGGCCCATTTATAGATGATTTACCATGATTTACCTATATACTAAGATTGTGATTTTCCATAAGTTATGTAACATATTGCCACAGGGTAACTAGGAAAATCCCATGTCTTATAGCGCCAAGCTGTATCCCACTGAGTCCCAGTCCCCAAGGATGCCACCTATGCGGGAAAGGAGTTGCGCTTGCGACAGCAGTACTTCTTCGTGAGCGCATCGCTACAGGTGTTGCCTGAAATCACTGCTTCATGGTGGTATTCAATCATAAAGATCAAGAAAAGTGCGGTGAGTTAATTCATACAGTCATACAGGTTCACCAAGCCAACGTATGGATTTTCAGATATTTTCAGCACATTCTGAAGTGGCTCTTTGGTGTAGGATTTTCCGTTTTGCTTCCAGGAACAGTTTACTTTGGTGCAAGGTGCCTTGAAACCACCCAAAAGCCATCGATTTCACACGCCGCAGCGCTTGGAGGACTTGCTGCGCGAATTCATCAAGCGACCCAACTACAAATGGGAAGAGCTCCCGGATAAGGCTGTCGGAAACAGGGTGGTGGCCTAGGTCATGTGGTAAAACATGAGAAATTATGGGAAGCAAACATGGGAAGATTATGGAGAAAAACGTAGAAAAAGAACATGTAGATTGTTTTGATTTCTGTTAGCCATGCCTGCGCATGGCCCAAGATCTTTGACATTCTTTGACCTATTTGATCCCGTTGATATGGCCTGCGCATCCAGCATAAATGAACAGTCCCCATGTTATTTGAGATTATAGTAAATATCCCGAACCCCCTGGCCGACTGCTGGCCAATGCACTTCGATATGCGAATCACGAGACGGGGTGATGTTTTTGCTTTTGGGGTTAATCTCGTAAGGTTTACCCAGACAGACCCCAGTCAAAGTCACTGGAGAAAAGACAAAATGCCATTATCTATGACAGCGACCATTATCCAATAGTCATGCCACTTATCATCCACTAATCCATACAACCATCATGAACCACCACTATCATTAATCAGTTGTGATTTACCCTCTGGTTATTTAACATAGCCATGGAAAATGGCCCATTTATAGATGGTTTACCTATTGAAAATTGTGATTTTCCATGGCTATGTTGAATAACCAGATGGTATATTTACAATGTGGTAATCTGCCAATGTATGTTTTACTAATGGGTGTTTCCTAAAATGGTGGTACCCCCAAATCATCCATTTATAGATGTTTTTTTCATTATAAACCATCCAGCCATTGGGGTACTCCCAAATCATCCATATGTTCAATAGGATTTTCCATCACAAACTTTCAATAGGATGTTTGATTTTCCATTGTAAACAACCATAAACCATGCATTTCGTGGAAGATCCCCATGGCTTAGGAAAATCCCCCAGCCACGCGGACCTGCGGCCCGAAAGGTGGCGGTGCAGATGAACGACACCCATCCCACCATCGCAGTGGCCGAGATGATGCGATTGCTGGCACCTGGGACAACAGATGAGAAAGGAACAACATGGTAAAGTTAAAACATGTTAAAAACATGATTTCATGGGATTTCATGGGATCTAAATGGGCTTTACCCGGTTAGGTATGTTGATAATGACAGTTATGGTCGTTGAACGAGACTGAAGTCCTTCGACCGCACCAGTGCGATGGCTGAAGACCTGCACCCAACAGGACATCCCAGACATTCCCATGGGTTCTACTCATTCTACTCCGAAAACCCTAACCATTCGCAGGGTTGCTCCAACCATTTACAGGTATACAGGCTAACATTAGGCTAACAATGCTTCAATTGATGTAAAATGATGTAAATTGGTAATTTTGCTGACAGGATATGACAGGATATGACAGGATAAGGTGTTTACATAAGAGATCAAGGCTTGAGACCCCTGAGTTGAGAGAAAAGCGAGAGCTGATCCATGCAGAAGATCAGAAATTCAGATTCGAGACAAATTTCAGGGAATGACATGGGTTACCCATGGTTACCCCTAAAATTTTGAACATACTACAAGACACTGCAACTAAGCAGCAAAGACATGTAAAAACGTGATCAGTCCAACATAACCCAACGAATTCCGGCCAACCTGTGGTTTTGCCAGTAACTTTAGCCCTTAATTTCTAGCATCATTTAGTCCCATTTAGTCCGAGTATCTGGGGTGTTTGGAGCACCGATCCCATGGTGCAGCTCCAAGGTGGATATTCAAAAGCTGGACTGGGACAAAGCATGGGACCTCACCAGGCACGTAGGGGGTCGTTTTTCAGTGGCGATGAGGAATCGCTAACTGGGCTTTCGTTGGATGAACTAATTGAGGGGCACCATGTTTTATTGGACGTGTCACTACTGATACAGGGGATCTATGAATCCTGAGTTGGCCTCACTATTCTCATTGGCATTGGAATTGGTTGCACATCCATCAAAATGTAGGCTTGAAAATGATCAATACGTGTCAATACTATGTTTGAATGGGACATCCCCTATCCTCTTTATTCTTGGTTGATTGTTCTACATCCAGTCAAAATCAATGATAATTGATCATCAATGCCAATATAGTGTGAATATGATAGTGAATATGTGCCAATGCCATTTACATCAATCAATAATCAGCCCTCTCGAAGAGGGTCCATGGCCCCCTCTCAGCCACCTCTCAGGAAGTGCTTGAACTACACCAACCACACGGTCATGCCAGAGGCACCAGTCGAAACATGGGGATTCACCATCCAAAATGAGGAGTTGACCATCAAAAACTCTAATGGGGATGTGAAGATTCACCATGAAAAATGAGAAGATATTGGGAATATATATATATATATATCTACCTATCTATTTATCTAATCTAAATTAAATCTAAATCTAAATATAAATATAATCTAATCTAATCGAATCTAATCTTGTCTTATCTTATCTGTCTATCTATCTATCTTTCTTTCTATCTATCTTATCTATCTATATAGATATAGATTTAGATATATAGATATTATATAGGAATTATTATCGACCCATCTTTGACCTATCAATGATGGTTTGTGGTTTAGTAACACCTCAAAAATGTTTGGCTTATTATTGACGGCGAAGCCCTGGTAACCTGGGAACAGGAGCCTGGTGAAGAGAGTCAACAAAAATAACCACCCAAGATAAGGTAATACACCCTGCGGATCACACTTCTCGTATCAAAATGGGCTGGGCATGAAAAAAATCTGCGCATGCAATGTTCCCACTATCCTCTTTGGATGCTGAGTGCATCACCAATTGCTTGTGACGGTATGTTCGTGGTGTTGCGGTCTTTGCTGTGGAAGACAACCAAAAAGTTTCAGGACGTTCCCATTTCGCAGATGTTCATTGTTCAGTACAATTCGCGCCTCTCAAATGCTCTAGGTTTCTCCGTGTTTTCAATGTTTTTATAAAATTGTAATTGTTGCAGGTGAGTATAGATATACCATGATATACCATAGATGCTTCCATATGTTTCCTGTGATTCCTTTGTTCATCGCTTACAACCACGAGCTGACTTGACGCCATCTCACTGACCCAGTCGTGCGGCTTGATGGGCCATGGGAATCAGAAAATCTCTATGGCTTTCAACTTGTTTGGCATATCAATGGGTAATCTATGGTTAGTAATGGGTAGTGATGGTTAGTAATGATTAGTAATGGTTAATAATGGGTAACTTGATGGGTAATCTATGGTTAGTAATGATGGTTAATAATGGGTAATCAATGGTTAATAATGGTTAATAATGGTCAACCAATGATCGCAGGAACATTACTATGAAACCGACAAGATTTATTTAAAAAAAACCTTCGCATTGCTGGCGTTTTTCACTGCCAGTAACTGGGCTGCAATCCCCTAAGCTACCTCATGGCTCATTATCGTAATCTGGATGAATTGTGGCAAGGTCACCATGCCATATGAAGAAGATGAACAACGGGAACCCCTCCCAAAACTAATGTCCAATGGCGGCAGGCTGGTGAAATATACTCTAGTTCTTCGGCCAGCCAAAAAATGCAAACTATTTTGGTTTTGCCTGGTTTACAGTCATGGTCTATCCCAACTTCGCGCAATGCACTTGCTTTTTATGTAAGTATCATCGTAGGACCCAACCGGTCATCATGTTTAATCTGTTATCATGTTGAGCCGATGATCTGTTATATACTATATATCATTTATCCAATATCCCCACAATCCCCCATAATTTTCCCAGGATACAGTTCGGGGACGATTCCAATGCTGATTCGTTTGTCTGGCTCCCCCTTGTTTTAGAGGGAATATGCATACCACTAGCTCAGCTCGAACAGTTGCAAAGTTAGATAATTATCCCAATGTTCATATTCCCATGATAGTAATGTTCATATTCCCATTTTTGTTGATGATATCACGGGGAAATCCCATGAAATCCCTCGTTGTTGATGGTAAAATCCCATCAAATCCATTGAAACCCCTCAATTGATGTTGCTTCAGTCCCCACCGATGCTCGCATAAAAAGGCCTTGGAAAAGTGGCCTGTGGAGATGTTGGAGCGCATGCTGCCGCGGCACCTGCAGAGACTTTGATTTACCAAACTCCCCAGGTTACCTTGGGAAACAGGTATCGTATCAGGTGTTTTATCAAACTCCCAGACTCCCAGGTGTTTACCCTGTTTTTTTTTTTTGTTATACCCTCAGGTTTGTTTATATAAAAGAAAACAGGATTGGGGTTTAGTCAAACAACAGTTACAACGTGAGTATCTTTCATGTATATAGTTCACGGATAATTTCGATTCCAGCAAGAGACAACACCCACAGATCTAGATCATTCAATACCCAATGTGTAAACAAAGGATTCGGGGAATAGTGGGTGAAACTGGGTTGATTTTTATCCTCAAATGGACGAATTATTAATCAGATGGTGTATCCCGCTAAACTTGTAATTCCACTTTACTCTCGCAGTAAGAGCCCCCACATCTTGGTAGTGATTGGGGGAAGGGGTTAAATTGAAATGGCAATCGACATGTGCTCCTTTGCACACTATGTTCGTATTCCAAATGCGATTTCTGCATGTACAGTATATCAAATATCATTCAATCTATTTTCGGATGTTGGCTGTGCTTGGACGCGTGAGAGCATGGCTGGTGTCCATGTTGGCTTTCAGGCTGGTGTCCTTGCAAGCAATGGAAAACCCATCGATCCTGCCATGCAAATCCAAGGATTATTTATCATATCAATGGGCATTGGATCCAGAAGCTCTTGCAGAGGCACTGGGCAGCAGCATTGCTGATCAAGCCATGGGGTACCCTTTGGTAATGACAGCCCTCTGAATGTTAAATTCCCTGTATATGTCCCTTCTTTTAAGAACAAAGCAACATCAACAGCATCAACAACAACAACAACAATAACACATTCAAACAAATGAGATCAAATGAGATCAAATGAGCAGATTTGCCTGGAATTGGATGATGGGAAAATTACGGGAAATACATATAGTAATAAGTAATAATTAGTAATACATGTTGGTATTCCGGGGTCAATCCCATGGTTTTCCCTGGATTCTCTCTTCGACACAAAAACATTCAAATTTGCACAGACAAGACCCAGGGAACCCAGCGCCCGTAAAGTCCCCCTGGTGTCCCCTGTGGTCAAACGAGCTGATCAACCAGGGGAGATGGTAAATCGTCAGTATTGCAGATCCTCCTTGGTCCAGTAACGTAGTCAAACATCAAACTGGCAAACCCACGAAAAGATTTAAAGGTGATGTTGATGTAAATTTTTGAATACTCCCAATGAGATTGCTGGAGATTTTCGATGCTGCCTAAAATGCACACGTTTGGTTGTAAGACTCACCCGTGATGTGGGTAAAACCAACGTTTTCCCTGGTGTCATCAAGACTGTTGCTGGTTAAAATGCGAAGGCACGAAACCACCCAAACGTTTTTTGCTTAACCTTGTCCATAAACAACACGTTTGCCTGCCTTTGCAAAATCACCATTGTCTTCAAGAGTGCTCACAATGACCCGACAGCGGTGCACTATGGGGCAGGGCAGGGACAGCAAGCACCGAGACAGCAGACAACCACTGCCTTTCAAAAAAGGATCTCTCTCGCATGGGTGCCGGATGATTATTTTTTTGGTAAAACTCGGTGCATTTGCTGCTTCACCATGTTGTTGGTATAAACCAAGTTGGTGCTGGTAAAAGTCACTTAATTACTTGTGTTGTAGAAGTTGATCTACAACATGAATAAACAACACGTTTCTATTCATCAAAGCAACTAACTACTGTATTTGAGCCGTTAAAATCACCGAAAAATACCGGTGAGGTCTCCAAACTTTGTTGGTCCGTTCATGTTTTTTTATGCAAAGCTCTCTCTACCATTGTCGTGGTGTTTGTGTTTTGCTTTGTTTCCCCGTGCATTTTTTACTGTGGCAACACTTGGTCTCATAACCAATGTGCGTTGCTCAAATCAGTTTCGCTTGTTCGTCAGCAAAGCCAATGTTTGCTCGTGCCCCTCCCCCCCACCGTCCTCGCTGTTTACAGTGTTATTTGGCTGGTGAAAATCCCTTTGTTATTGCTTCAATTCACGTGTTTCATCGTTTTTGTTTCATCATGGTCGTGGCTTCAATTTCGGCTCAAATGTGTCACCATTCGTTTCTGGCTAGAATATGTAAGAAATCCTTGTAATTGTATAAAGCCATTATCTCTCACCATCATCATTTTGTGGCTTAATGATCTTATGATATGCTGCTTTTGCAACCATGTTTTGCGACTTTTCTACCAGTCTGTGGCTAAATTGTGACTGTTTCCCGCATTTTGTGGTGCCCTCCTCCCTATTTTCCCAATCTTTTTCCTGACCCACCCATGTTTTGCCAATGTCGCCACGTTTCCCGTTCGCCAGGTATGGGGACGGCCCCATCATCGCCGCTCTGAGCATCGTGGAGGAGGGTGACGTGAAGAAGATCCGCATGGGGCATCTGGCGGTGATCGGCGCCAACAAGGTGGGGGAGAATCTCACCAACGATGGTGGATTGAATGGCTTAAACTAATAAGAACTAGCGATTTTAGCCATTAAACATGCTGACTTAAGCAACAAACATTGGGATTAACATGTTAAAAAATGGGGACTTACCCTACAAACATTGGAAGTTAACTATCATAGATGCAGACTTTGCCAGCCAAGACTAGGATCTAACTATCAAACATGTCACTTAACCAACAAAGTTGTGACTTGACCATCAAACAATGTGGACGTAACCAACAATAGTGGCTACAAAAGGGGATGTCAATGGGAAATTTATGGAATTTTAATGGAGATAGAATGGGAAAATAGCGCCAATAAGATGAATTAGTTGTGTGGATTTTTACTTACTGTTATGGATGCTAGCCAAAATGATATTAAACATATATAATATATATATATATACACTAATAGCCAATGTGTTGGGGAAGAGTTGTTGTTGGTTCTAAATAGCCAAACACAGAATAATACAAAAACAAACTGATGACGGTGATGACCATGATGACGATGCCGATGAGACAATGATGATGATGATGATGATGATGATGACGATGACGATGACGATGACAGCAACACCCAACAAATAATTCCTATAATTGAACATTCGATGGGCAAATGAGGGGGTGTTTTGCTCAATTGATCGGTGATCACGCGAAGAGCTATGGGTTACGTCACGGTAGAGTGATGAGTGACGAGTAGATATTGAGTATATATTGAGTAGATTACGGTAGATTTTTTTTTGTTTGTTCATCACGGACAATCCAGTTTGGTGTGATAATTAGCCAAGAATTGTAGGGTATGCGGTATGCACCCATGAATTTCCCGCTTTACAGCTTCTACGTTATTATTTTAGCGGCATTGATCAATTAGCAAAACATGAAGGTTGATGAGTTTAAAGGAACAGAAATCAAGTGTTTAACCACGATGAAATGTGTATATACAAAATAAGCGATCGCGAGGTAAAATGATAAATGTATGTAAAATGTGTATCTAAAAAAACGCAATTGCATGTCCCAAGACAAGTATATGTATTAAAAACAAAATGATTATTGGGAGGAAAATCTTATAAAATCCTAATGTGCGCAGGTTAAATCCCAATTTATGATGGTTGGACCCACATTTCCGGCAAACAAATCAACCCGTTTGATGGTTGAATCAGCATTTCTGATGGTTAAAACATGTTAAAAATACCAGCTCTGATGGTTAAATCGTTTTTTTGTTGGTGAAACCATCCCATATGCTCCATGTATGGAATATTTATCTACATTTGGGTCATTTATGGGGTAAATGTTGGTAAATATTCCATACATGGAGCATATGGGCATGAGAAACTCCACATATGTTCGTTGCTTCAGCGATTTTGTTGGGAGATTTTAAGTGGCCAGGTCAATGGCGTGGCTGCCATCCACACGGAGATCATTAAGAAGGACTGCGATTTTTTTGGGGATAAAAAATGGAGCCAAAACTGTTGGGAGAAGGGAGATGAGAGTAAAATGAGTAAAGTTTCATGGAATTTTCACAGATTTTTTGGGGGACTTGAGAGTTTTTTTTTCCGTCATTCTGATCCACTTCAAACGAAGGTCACTTGCCCAAGGGCGGCTTTGTGTTGTTGGAATACTTGGTGGGGCCCTCGGGCCCTGGTGCAAAGGCACGCCAGGGCCCTCTACTAGATGCTCCTGCAATTGATGGTATATCATGAGAGAATATTGTGAATAAGTGGTTTCACATTCAGGATAATTTGACCATGTTGAAAACATATTGATGTTTATTGATGAATTATTTACATTCAGTATTGATTTGGCACCTCCAAATGGTTGCAAACACGTTTTTTTTTAATATAAACACATGCCCCCCCAAACTAGGGATATTTGCCAGTTTGACGGGATGAAATGATCCAGCTACAACTGATGACCCATCATTCTATCCCAATATGTTCCAAGTTTTTTCAGCAAGTACCCCAGAAGTGATCTCAAAAATGACCCCAAGCAGTATCCCAATGTTGCCAAACTTGCCGTTGACCTCGACTTTTTCACATCCCCCAAGCGTAAAAATTGCCGAATGGCTGGAACGTGTCGTGTCGCTTACCGGGCCCGGGCCTTCAGGAGACCTTCCCTGAGTTCTACAAGTGGTGCTGTGACAACAACGAGCCAAACAAGATCGATGCTCGGAGACAATTCATGAGGACTAATTTAAGCTATGGGATGAACCAATCATTAAAACATATACATCTATTATAGCTATATACCATTATAGATATATAAGCAATCTAGTAAGCAATATCGAATTGCTTGTTGTTTTCCAGAATCGGTATTGTCCCAGCAAACAAATGAGTTTTAAAGTTGATATCACACAAGGGGGTATAACGGGTATAAAACCGCGGAATCTGCGTGGTGGTTTCATTTTTTTCAGATGTTCCGTCACCATCCGAGTGACTTACTTGTTGGGATGGGTTGAAGCCACAAGCAAATGTTGGTTGAGCTTCCAGCAATGGCAATGGGGAAATAAACACGTGGACGTGGATTGGTGAAGTATCTGTATGAATGCGCGAATGCGCCATGTCCATTGACAACTTCGATTCCGGATAAACCCCAAAAAACGGACTGGTCATGTTAAATGCTAGTTTTCCTTCCCATTCCTACCTGGGGAGGTGAAGTGCCTCAGTTGACCATAACAAACCTACTACTCAGCCCAGTAGAAGGCATCACTTTGTGTCCTTTGTTTTCCCATTGCATTGCGGCGCAGGTGAATATGACCAACGGAGTGACCCCCCGGCGATGGATTCACTGTGCGAATCCTGCGCTGAGCGAAATCTTCACCAAGTATTTGGGTTCCCTGGTTGCGAAACTAAAGTGGTTCACAATGGCTTTGACATGCTTTAACCCTCAATGACTCAATGCCATCCCACAAGAGTGATTTTTTTTTTAAACATATGGAAACCCACCAAATGGATTGAGCTCACAAATCTTAAGGTCCTACATGTGTTTTCAGTCGGTGTTCACCTTCCCTGCTTCAATTCTTGGGGCGTGTAGAAACCCCATGGATAAAGATTTGCCGTGGCCACCTGAGGCCACACGGGGGCGGAACATCTCCCATGTTCGATGATTTATTTTTCCCAGCTACAAACCTCCGTTCATGTGGATTTCCCTTGCTAGCCCCCCATTTTTTTGGTCACACTGACTCTCAGGTTCGCAAGAGTGGCTCACCAATATGAACAAGCTGAAAGTATGGAGCCCCATTTCGGCAGCAACGGAGCCCCAAAATATCCCAAAATCCCATGGTGTCTGATTGTATCGTTTGTTCAGTAAGATTGGCATTTTGTTTGGGGTAATCCTGGTAACCCTCATTTCGAGAAACTGTATGATATTGTTGGTCGATTACATATTATTGCCATTTTATGTCCCCATTGTGCTTGGTTTAATCTGCACTTCTCAGCCGTTTTACATCCTTGGAACCCTTCTAAAGTTTATACATATTGACGAGTTTTGGATGCCGGGAACATTCTGCGCAAAGCCTTATTTTTTTCATAGGGATGGTTCAATTATATCACTTTTTGGCGATTGCAAAATACCAGATGACATCCAGAAATCATCCTTCCAATTGTTGCTTATCCATTGCGATGCTTCTACCAAGACGAGCAGACCCAGGCAATGCTGCAGTACAAGGAAGATCCCAAGCTGCATGAGGAGTCGCCTGGCGATGCCATTTGTTGGATGTCAATTGTGGTAAACCAATGGTAAACCGGCCCAATGCCATAAACCATGCCATTAAAACCAACCATGACTGGGGCTCATGTTACATAATCCCAAACCAAATTATACAACAACAAATAAACATCAATTTCGGATGACTTTTTCTTGGGTTTACGACATTATACGGCATTGAGAGGACCATAGGAATACACATGGAAGACAATACACCATATACCATGTTTTTGACAATGGCACGAAAATTTGAGCATACAGTGGGGCAGTCCCTACAGGAATCTTCAAGTGATATCTACTGACCATGAGGCATAGCCTTAAATCGGGCATTGGATGTATCATGATTTCTCCATATTTATCCTAGTTTGGAAATCAGGCCTTCACCACCTGTTTATCTGGATATCATGATAAATATGGATATATAATGATATATATATATATCCATATTTATCATGTTTAAACAGCCTTCACCACCAGGTGGATGGCCATGTTTTCACAGCATGTAACCACCGCTCCCAGGTGGATGGCCATGAAGCGCGGTTGCAAGACCAAGTTGGCGGATTGGCTGAAGAGCACCATGGATTTGGAGATCGACCAAGATGCCCTGATCGACATCCAGACACTGAGCTGAGGGGCTGGCCTCACGTTGGTCAATCAATATATAAATATAATATATATATATATATACATACATACATATATTTATGTATATTTATGTATATTTATGTATGTATATATATATATATGTATAAATATTTATGTATATATATATATGTATGTATATAGATATATATATATAAGGGGCAGAAAAAGAATGTATAGTAAGGCAGGCTGGCCCCTAAGATGCAGAAGAAGTTTCTCTTCTGCCTCTTTTGGGTATTTCTTGTTGGGGGTTGCCGGCTTTTGATTCCGAAACATGTGGTGGATTTGAATGGTCCAACATTGTGTGTCAACCTATATGTATAATATATATATATATATACATACACCCTCTGGTAAACGAACATAGCCATGGAAAATCACCATGTTTTTCATAGGTAAACCATCTATAAATGGACCATTTTCCATGGCTATGTTGAATAACCAGAGGGTATATATATATATGTATATTATAATCTTGAGTGGGGTTACTTTAACATTATTACTTCCATGCATGATCCCAGGACTTTGGCTTCCCATGACTGGATTTTCCTTTCGAACGGACCAAGTTTTTTGGCTCGGCAGTTTTGACTCGGTCCGCTGTGGCGCCATGCCGAGAGCAATCGATGTGTGGATGCAACATCCCACGCAACGCTTCCTGACGGACTCAGTGGGCCAGTTTCAGCAACCAGTTTTCGATTGTTGAGTTGGGGGTTTCCGAAAATGAATGGAAATGGGGAAACCCCAATTAGCTGGACGGTGTGTAATCTATGAAAATGGATGATTTAGGGGCACCTCCATTCTAGGAAACCTCTATTTCAGCCACTTCCAACCATTTTCAAGATCCTGACCCCTTTCAGCATTTTGTCCTGTTTAGTCCCTGTGAACGTCCAGCTACGTTCCCGCAGGATTCCATCTTCGACTCCTTGCATCGTTGGAATCGCATGGATGTCTCAGTTCTGCAGAAGCCGGATCATCCCGTCTACAGTCCTTGGGCAATGCTTCAAACAGGTGTGGGTCAAGATTAATGAATTAAGCCCAACAATAAACATAATAAACCCCAGATCATTATGGATCATTATGGTTCATCATTGATTATACCCCCTAAATGGATCTAAATGGTTGATAGCTGGGATATGCTGGGATTGTTTTTGATTGGCTTTACAACACTATTGGCCCCGAAAATACCTGGTTTGACCATAATCTATGGTTCCCTAGGTCTTGAACCTTTGTCCATACCCAAGTATTTTCGGTTGTGGCGTTAAGTTAGTTCCTCATTTTTTAGTTGACAATAGATAGTGGCAAGAGACAAACAACAGGTGTACGACAACAATAGATGCGTGCAGGATGATGAGACTTATTAGCAGCTAATTATTTCCTTCCCTATTATTGTTATTATTATTATTATCATTATTATTATTATTTATATATATATATATATTATACAGTACATATATATTAAAATTAATATACATATTAATGTTAATATCAAGTACCCCCCAAGATACCTCAGTGTACCAGTGGATTCATTCATGAATTGCGGGTCATGGGGGTACAGAAGCCCCAAGCCCTGAGATGCCACAATGGAGAGGCAGCTTTAATGTTATGACAATCTTACATTTAATATTAAAAGATATTAGATGATTGTAATTAGTCCTAGGGTGCCATTGAAATGTGCGTATTCAATGGTATTTAAGTCTTTAATATTAGAGGAAGGGATTATAAGTTATATTCCCATGATATTCCCATTTACCACTTGGGACCACCGGCCGGGACACTGAGGTCCCCAGATGTCGCTCAGCAGCATGGACGCGGGCGCGGTGGACTTGGGTCTGGCTTGCGCCTGGTATGGCCCTGAGGGGACCATGATCTCGAACGAAGATGTGAAGAAACTCTGCGAGGCGTGCCACGGCGGTTGGGCTACTGTGGGCGTTGCAACGTTGCGGCGTTGCCGTGCCCTAAAGTGCGGTAACATAGCATCAGGCAGAGAATACACGGCAGGTTTTTTTTAAAATTTTAACCAATCGGACAGTAATTGGACAGGTCCCCCAAAAAAAGCTGATATACTTCCACTTGAAAAATTGGAGATGGTTTGACACTAATAAACTGACGTGAAATTGGTGAAGGGTGGAGGGGGATGAAGGCAGAATCTCGCCAGTTCCAGCCTGGCAGCGAAGAATCCCCAATGATTGCAAGTCACGTTAAATGGTAGATGTTCCATTGCGTTGTGACAGAAAAGAGCAGGTATCGGATGGTTTTCTGCTCCCAACAAAGCACCCTCTGGTAAAGCCGTAGTTTGGGGATGCGCTTGCATGTCTATTGTACCCAAACCAGACAAGGATGCAAGCGTATCACCAAATCATACTGTAGTTGATCAATCAACTGCCTTATTTTATGGGATTAGCTGAGTATATGCCATCTCCATCCATCTCCCCAATACTAACTTTCTAAATGCCGGTTGCAACAGCCAGACAGAACTTATATCCATGTCTATTTGGTCCCTGACTTCTATAAGCATATTAATAACACTAACATATGAACCATCATTGTTGGTTTGTAAAATCCATGGCTAGCCAGAGAAATCATGTATATATATACGTATATATGTATATGTATGTATATTGACCATATACAAGCTAATCCTATACCTCAATCATATCAAATTCCCCCAAACGAAGTCCCCAATTCATGAATAGATCCAATACACCCCACCAATGGGGAAATGCCAATTGGGGTTTGATAGTTTTGCCACAGGTGGATATGTACATTAATCATCATTAATCACACGGTAGATATGTTTATTTTAAAGCTATATACTCAACAAGTAATCATCATCGTCAATCGTCGGTAGAAACAATGATGAACCAGATAGGGATAGGGATAGATATGATATAAACTAGCTCTGTGGATCCAGCCGCACCTTCTGAGGGAGTATGGCCGGGCTATTTTTGAGCTGGGGGATAAAGATAAAGTAACTTATCACTTTCCTTCTCCAAAAGTATGTGGATCAGTTTTTTTTAAAGAAAATCAACCATATACATCCATATACCATATACAGATGTATAACATATATATATACACATTATATTATCTATGTTATGTATTGGTTGTAGGTTCATTTAATATGACAAAACATCCAACTAATGTCCCATTCATATTGTAACTGTAACATACATATCATACTCAGACCATTTTGTACATAAGAACCATGTATATATATATATAGACATCAGTCAATATGAAACATGTATGTATGTATATATATATATACACCTATACCTATACCTATACCCATACATACATACATACATACATCCATCCATCCATCCATACATACATACATACATACATACATACATATAGATATACATATATATGTATATGTATATATATATATACATAGTTATATCATATCATATATATATATATATTATATGTGTGTGCATACATATGTACATGGCATCCAGCCATCTCTGCCTGGTTCTCCAGCCATTTCCCCCGCTCGAGGCAGCCCCGGGGCGTTTCCTGGGCGTGGCCTCGGGCGACATCCGCGACCCGGTGCGCTGCGTGGCGGGCATCAAGCACTACGTGCAGAAGCACGGCTTCGTGGCGGTGCGGATGCTGGGCACAACAGGCTGAGATGGTGATGACCATGATGGTTCATGATGGCACAATCATAGTTACAGATGGTTACTATCATGGTTAACCATCATGAACAATTCATTTACCATGGTTGAGATAGTTACTGCCATAGTTGAGATGGTAAATGATTGTTCATGATGGTTCAACTATGGCAGTAACTATGGTTTATAATGCATTTATAATGAGTTCACAATGGATTATACTTGTTTACGTGTGTTTTAAGTAATGTTGTATAATTTTGTTTAGTGGTGATTATATAATGAGATGGTGATATGGACTATGGCCATTTGTATGGTTTAGTAAAGACAATAATGGGATAAACATGTGATATTTATTGGACATGATTATTGGATAATGACAACAGGTTAGGACGTTATGAGATTCATGGTATGTTGACCATGAATATTGATGGTTGATAACTATATTGGTATAACATATTTAATGATAATCATACAGCAATGGTTGTGGGATATGAATGAGGGATATTGATGTTCACCATGGATATTACTGGCTCATTAGTTAATAATGGGCCATTCATTGGGAATCAATGGGAATCAATGTGCGATCAAACATGGCAATGGACTAATTACCCATTTAGTTGATATATATATATATATATATGCATGATGTTCATGGGATGTTCACCATAGATACTAATGGTTAAACATAGGACATAAATGGGACATTAATCGGGAATCAATGGGATAGTTTGGTATATCACTGTTTCAAAAGGGAGAAAAGTCTTTGACTTCGTTGTAATGTATTGTTGAAATGTAGGGGATACAAACGGATACAACTGATAAATTAATGGCAGTTGGTTTCAGTGAAGGGATAGCTTGAGTTCAAGTTTTCAAGGGGGTCCTTTCTAGTTGATGGGTTTAGGGCCTTACGGGATATGTGGTTATCTACCCATATCTACCCTCTGGTAATTTAACTGTTTGCTATGGATCACCATTAATCACCATAAGTCATCATTCATCACCATTGTACTGGTCCATTTGTTTCATCCTTTGCACAGCTGGTTTGCTGAAGGATCCTGCCCTGGCTTTGGGAGCGCTATGCGGATGATCGTCGCTAAGCGGCACGGGTGGAACGTAGTTTTGATTGTCACAATATGTGAAGCATCAGAATCAAAAGTCACTTAAACTAGCCCAGGAATACATATAAGTTTGTCAATTTCATGTTTTGCACTAAGTTGTATAGATCACTTTTAAGGCTTACCATTCATTTGGCAAAAAACACCAGGAGAAAGTGTGGATTGACATCTCATACTCATAGTGGAATCATGTTTTTTTCCCGACTCTCTTTCACTTCCCGAGTAGTGTTCCTTTTTCCTAAGAAGCTGGGCGTCATTGTACTGCACAAATCTTGGGAAATTGTGGTGACTTGCAACACATATCTAGCGTACTGATCTGGAGAAATTTCAGCGACCTAGTGGCTGAAGAAACCCCACAAATGATGGTGAATGCTGTGGAAGCCTTCAAAAACCTGCATCATTGTGCATCATATTTTATAGTTGTTGGATGTTTTTGGTCAGTTCAGGTATGGCTGCTTGCATGACAATCTCGCTTGGAAAATTGTCATTCACCATGGTATCAACCCGTCTTTAGCCTGAGACAAAGGGAATGTCGATTCATGGGATGATCAGCAATGTCAGAAGAGGAACCGCACTGATTCGTTATCCTTGAGGTATTTTTTGTAAATCCGTTTGTTTGTTTGTTTATGTGTTTGTTTGTTTGCTTAAAAGCATCAGATTTGGTTGGTTGTAGGCAGGTGCATATTGCCCATGGGATTGCGTTTGGCAGTATCCCTCAATCCCAGATTTGTTTTGTTTTGTTTTTTGGGGAGTGAAATTTGCAGGACACATAGTTTATATATACTGTATATATATATAAGTATTGAATATATGTCCAAGTAAAAACAACGTGTCCCGTAGATGTTCACTTAGACTTAAACCAATCCATTGACCGACTCAACCTCTGGCTATGCCTATATGTTACCCAGGTCTTTTCTATCCCATCTACGCTGCGTGCGTGGAGTTAGATGTGCCCTTGTGCTTGCAGGCGCTGTTGGTAAAGACTGGGTAAACCTTGGTGAAATCGGAGCTTCAGAAAGGTCATTTTTGGTACATAGCCAGCATTAGCCAACCATAGCCAAGACATAAGTGCAAATGGCACTTGTTTGTGCCTGCTGATTTGCATTGTTTGTCCTAATTATGTGATTAACATCGTTTGAAAACAATACGACATATGCATTTGCATATATATATATATATTATTCGTGCACATATGCATCTATGTAGTACAATTCTTGGTAAATCATTTCATAGCTACATCTCGGAGAATCATTCCAGCTCACCTTACGCCGTGCGTCAGGTGGGCCACACAGGCCCCCTGCGGCCCAGTGACTTCGGGCGACCCATTCCCCACCTGGAGCGGGTGCTGCTGGATTTCCCACAGCTGACGGTCGTGGGGGGCCACATTGGAGCGCCCTGGGTGGAGGAGATGATTTTTTTGGCCGGCAAGTTGCCTGGCCCAGCGAACTTGGGAACTTTATGTATGTTATGTTTTATATAACATTTTTTTTTATAGTAGAACATATTGGATATGAGTTTGAGTAATTTTTATGCAGAGAGAGAGAGAGGGAGAGAATGTTTTTACCTTAAACACAGTACACACACATACAAACATACACACATACACACATACAGACATACAGACATACAGACATACAGACATACATACAGACCTACAGAAATACAGACATACAGACATACAGACATACATACATACAGACAAACAGACAGACAGACATACATACACACATACACACATACACACATACACACATACACACATACATACATACATACATACATACATACATACATACATACATACATACATACATACTGCGAATGGAGTGTAGGCTACGGATCACTGCACACTCCCATATAATTCAGCTATTAATTGTCCACCGCCAAGGGGTGCATCAATCTGCTCCTTTGGCTCAAGATCACTGCAGGTGCCAAGAGAAAACGCCGCCATGCTGAAACTGCAATTCCCGCGTCGTCGTTGTTGAGAACATC
>Ga0126342_10005663_pt1 | contig 21904 bp, 17 predicted proteins | sample Cyp1metagenome_FD_92528 | JGI IMG/M metagenome (GOLD analysis project Ga0126342, IMG submission 92528) | Coral microbial communities from Lord Howe Island, Old Settlement Bay, Australia - Cyphastrea 1 metagenome | ecosystem: Host-associated > Invertebrates > Cnidaria > Coral ... | reverse complement strand
TATATATATATATATTTAAATTTATATTTATTTATTTATTTATATTTATTTATTTATATACATACACCGTAAATATATGTAAATATATCATGGAATAAAATGGAGTTAACCAGCAACAATGGGGATTTCGTGAAGATCAATGTGAATATAGTGGGCATGTAACGGAGTTATGATGGGGTTATGCTACCGGGGTCTTCAAAAAAAGAGCCTTCCGACACAGTGTCACTTGTGACTGCTCAAAGTCTCCCACGCGTAGCCTCGATGATGAAGGTGTGAGAGTTCGAACTGCCAACAAAAATGTTTTCTTTTTTTTCTGAAGGCCTACGTCAGCAAGTTTGGATTACAACTTTGAAGTTGTGGGTACGGGGGAGAAGTTGGGAACCATAGCGTGGAAATGCTAGATGGCTGTTTATTTTTGAAGAACCCGGTGTGTTATGATGATAATGGGATATGATATAACCTTAATGGAACCACAATGATAGCCGGTTAAGTTTTGCCCTCTTCAAAAGCCCAAAACTTGTTTCGGGGGGTCACCACAATGGGGCTGGATCCCCACTGCAAGGTGGCTGACATGGGACCTCTCTTTGGGAAAACAAAGGCTAGACTGGTGTGGGTGCAAACAAACATGCATTCTGCCGGGAAAAAGAGTCTATGTCTATGTTATATGTTACGAAACCACATGGTGGTTTGAAACTGATTTCACTAACCATGTTGCATTAAACATGAACATTTCTGCCATATAGATCCATAAAGTGTGGATTTCCAAATGCCGGTAGGTTAGGTTAAAGGAAAGCATGGCTCCAAACGGCAACGCGTCAGCGTTCTCAGGTACACCATCGAAGCAGAATTGGGGGATTGGCTGTTAGCTTGTCGCCCATTGCCCAGTCCGATGCCAGACCCAATGTGTCGGGCCATCTGATTTTTCGCGACCATTTTTAATGTGTTCATCCTCATGTATGTTTCTGGATGTTTTTGGCACACCTCTGTAGATACACATGTGCCCACACACACATGTATAATTTATATCTCTATATATATATATGTGACATTATGTGACAGGATGAGGAAAAACTCACGTATAATACTTCTTATATTTTCTTATATCTTCTTATCTACATAAATCTTTTTGATTTTGTGCGCGTGCCCATCTTTTCTCACACGCCTTCATCTTGCGCCAGTCGCAACAGCTCCTCTTCGTGGCCGTCCTGACCGTTCTGGTCGTCCTGGACGTTCTGGCCGTTGTGGTCTTCGTGGCCGTCCTGACCGTTCTGGTCCTCCTGGGCATCCTGGCCGGCCCGGACAAGAAGGGGCCTGTGTATACTTGGAACTTGGCCAAGTGTTAAATTATCATGATTTATGAACGATTTTTTGATGCATTCAAGCCACTCACTGGGTACAGTACTGGGGGATTCAGAATTAGCAAGTTACATCCGAAATCAAAAATGGCTCAATGATGGCATCCAGCCAGTATCTGGATGAAGCGGGTGACCAACAAAGCGTTGAAAGGGGAGCTTCCTTCCTGCAGCGGGTGATGGTGGCTTATAAACTCCAAGGCTTTAGCTTCTAGGGCATCATGGCCGCGATAATCCAATGGGGTAACCTAAGCTATCAAGGGACACAACCAAGACAGATCCGCGAGATGAGCACGAGGATCTGGGCTAGCTGCAGAAGCCAAATCCGATAACATGATTACCCTCTGGTAAACTAACAAGTTTGCGAACTGGAAAATCACCATCTTTCATAAGTAAATCAATTATATATGGAACAAATGACCAGAAGGTAATTGTAGGATATCATGTGTCCAATTTTTGATGAACTGAACATGTTCCTCCTCAATACTGATGATACATGGTAATACCACGCTGAAGCGCAGCACAATGCAATGGCTCGCCAACGTTGTTGGTCTCCCGACTGGGATTACATCAGCGGGGAATACCAACGGTTACAAAGCAGTTGCAAACTGGGGTACATCCAAGTATGGCCTTTCTTCAATACAGGTAGGTATGTTTTGAAGTTCCCCGTCTCTTCAAAACCATATGCATGGACCCCTCGAAAACAACGCTTGAAGACCCACCATCCCGTCCGTGGAGGAAAACAGAAACACTTGGCATCGTATACCATTTGCCCTCTGGTAACATAGCTACGGGAAATCACCCTTTTTAACAGGTCAAGCATCTTTAAACGGACCATTTTCCATGGCTAATTGCATTCGTTTTACCAAAGGGTATGCAAACAAAAAAATCAAGCTACCCAAACGTTCCTTCTCGGATCGCTCCTCATCACTTGCCCTGGAAACAGCCGGGGCATCTGGCCATCGTGGTGTATACTTAACAACGAGCCAATGGGCGTATTTACATATTTAGTTCTATGTAATTTAATACCACACCGTATTTTTTCAATAAAATTAGAAGCTTTTACGTCAAAATCGTTGTAAAACATGGGCGAACCAATTCAAGATTCAGTACCGCTGGTAAGGGGCCCAGAATGAACAAATCTACAAGTAAACCGGTGTACCTACTGGGGTGCATAATACTAGGGGGAGAGGTTTATAAATATTGAAGATATTGAAGATCACATGATATCACATGGCTTCAACCAGCAGTGGGGAACCCAGGCAAGTCTAATCCACAAAAGAAAATCATGCACGTAGCAAACGGAAACCACTGGCATCGGACAAAAAACCTGCCAATATTGACGCACCCCTTTGTTGGCCGCAAGCAACTAGACCTGGAACGGTCCCCAGAGCCACGCCTTGGAGAATCATCCGCATCCATTGCGAAAATTTGTGGCCCTTGAGTGGGCTCGCTGGTAGGTTCGCTCGCCTGAACGTGAAAGAGATCCCAAACGAAAGATGTTCCAGCCAGGTCTCAAAATATGCTGTTTTTCGTTTATAATGATTCTCTTTGATACCTCTTTGATCCTCTTTGTGTGTTGATAGTGTTGATACAGGCCGTTCACATGCGATAGTACATCGTAAAACACCTGTAGGCAGCACTTCAAGCAGCTGTACCCTAATAATAGTAACTGAAACAAAGCGTTCATGATGGCTTCTAGTGTCTCAAGCTGTTTGGGGGACGTCCGTGCTTCATGCTAATGTTGGGCTGTCTAAAGCAAAAAACATGTGGCTAGTGAAAATCATCTTGGAAAAGTTTGGGAAGGCTAAAAGTAATCACATTGGAACTTGGAAATGGGAAGAACGGACAAAACGAGAGGAACATTGTCAGCACAAAGGATAATACAAAAGTGTCAAACTAGGGCTTGCGTTCCCTGGTTTTCCTACTGAGACAAAGATCCCACAAGACATTACTAATTCTGGAGGTGCCCGCCTGTACAGGACCCAACATGCATCCATATGTTACATCCAAACATATCCAACTACAAATGCTTTGGCTCCAACGAGGCTGCTGTGCTACCGAAAACTGCAACAAAAATGTCTACTGAAGCCTCAGGCTTGAAGCCAAACTACAGTTGAAATCGACTCAAACCTACCCTCTGGTAAACTAACATAGCTGTTGAAAATTGCCATTTAGAGTGGGTTTTCCTATTGAAAAGGGTGATGTTCCATAGCTTTTTGTAAGTTTACCAGAGGGTATCTTCCACCACACCCCGCATAGATCCGACCAGACCTGCGTCCATCGTGCAATCAGCTGTGAAACTTCCACATTGCTGCAGAAGTCCTGTGGCAAGCAGTGCCCAGTCCACCCTTTGACACCATCAACCGCTAGGGCCTACAAGGCTCGACTGGGGAATTTTGGATGACTCATTGAAAGTACCCAAGTATCGATGGATAAAAGTGGATTCCGGATAATTTCTGCTGTGCCCGGAAATTGTACATTTTTCACGTGTTTTGGTGGAGTTTCACTTGTTATTTGCGGATATTTCTGGTGTTTGGTTGTAGCAAGTTGACAACCATATTGGGGTCATGGTCATGCCTTACCACGTCTGGGGCGCAGTCGAGGTTATAACATGTTATACATGTTATAACCCTTAATGACAGGGGCAGCCACATCCCAACCCACGGGGGCCATGCATCTCTCTCTCCATCACCATCTCAGGAGATCAGGGGGCCATGCATGGTTATACCGTTATACCCAATAATAACCTCAACCCCCAAGTATGGCTACATTACATTAATCATTGGTCATACTTCCTGGGTGGATGACCATTCCCTTTCACCGGACAAAACAACTTACCATCTTTTGACCATGGCACACAGCCGTGACACAACCGTGAGTTGCGCCTTAATGAGCCGTAGGTAGTCACCCTTACCTATTAGGGTCGCGACCTAGAGAGTATTTCTTTCTTTACCACGATATGGGGTGAGATCTACATGAAATGGTTGGAATCTGCCTCCATTTACCAGCTCAACACCCCTTTGCGGTAAATAGGTCCATCATTCTGAGAAAAAAATGTGCCAAATATCCATGAATATGGAACCCTTTCAGCTACATTCCCATTGCCTTTAATTGCCTTCTGCCTGGACACTTCCCCATCAACAAAGATGCTGTAGACGCGCCGAAACAACGCAGATTATGCCTGTCCATATCGGATATCGGCCACCTTTGCTAACTTCTCCCTTGCTGCCCAGTTGAAGACGTTGAGGGTTGTGTTGGTGAAATCAGCAATGCCATCCCCGTGTTCAATTATATGAACACTGTCAATTTCTGTAAAATTCTGTATAATTATTGTCATATATGGTAGTCATTGGAAAAGAAAGCGGGCCCAAGCAACCACCACTTGAGCTTGCCGAAAAATTGAAGATACACCACACACACACACATTCAAACACACATTAATAAAGCAAGGATTAGTGGGTGATTCCACGGGATTTCAAAACCAAAGATCGACGAGTGAAACCACCGAGAGTAGCCGGAACTGAACCACCAGCACGAGTTCCACCCGCACTTTTCTGCGTGCAGCCTCCTAGGGAAGGTCCCGCCAACCTAGTTTTTCCTCCCAAAGAAACTTCAACTTTTCCTTTCTCGCACCAGAGAGGGGGTCTCGATGTTAGCACCACATGAAAAACGTTAAAATCTTGTTTGGACAAAGCGTCCAACGTTGGACGTGAAAGTCTCAAACACTTAGTTTCTCCAACGAGTGAACCTTCCGGTTTCCGCTTGGAACCGCCACCATTGCGGCCGCCTTTGAGCTGGCCCACTGTCGCTCTTGCCCGGCCAGCTATAGACATATCCTTGGAATCTAAGGCCTCGTAGTGGCCAATGTCAAGCATGCAGTAGAGCCAAAAGATCGGAGTATCATCCTGCAAGATTAAAGGTGTAAAACTGCCCCGCATGACCGTGATGGGTCGGTTAAGGGTTGCCGCAAGTGCGGTAATCTCCATATTGCCGCCCCAGGCACCTGAGACACCTTGTCAAGGTTCCCTTTGAAACCCTCCAGCATCACATCGGTGGCAGTGGAATTGTCCGGGCTTTTGGTATCCAAAAAGCAAGATTTTTTTTCACTGTGTTACAGCCCAACGCAAGTATATCCTCACGTTAAATTTGCGGCTGGTTCTATGCCATTCTATATCCCCATAACTTTGCTGGTGAAATCCTGAAAAAATAAGCACACACACACACGCACACCTATTCTTCGTTGGCTACATCATGCTAACTCTCAATGTTTGACACGTCTGACTGTTAAATCTGCCCTATTATGTTGCCTACCCTCTGGTAATCTGACAGTTTGCTCTACGAAAAAAAACGCAGTTGTTCAATGATAGGATGCGCCAAATCAATCCAAATCATATGAGATACACTCTAGTAATCAAAGATCAATGGGACTTGTTCGATAAACCAAGTGGGAATTTCCATGTGAAAATCATCTAAAAACAAACAGTTTTCCATATAGGTCTTGACGCCATAGCCATAACCGTCATCTTCTGCCTGTGCCGTTGACCCGGCACGGCTGCGTTGCGCCACATCAGCGCGGGCATCCAACAAGAGACGGCACAAGGCGACATCACCCATACAGACGGCCTGCATGGCATCGCAGTGATCAGCGGGTGTTTTTCGTAAGAAAAGATGGAGATTTCACACGTTGGGGGGTACCCCAAATCATCCAAGTCATATCCAAGTCATATCCAAGTCATATCCAAGTCATATCCAAGTCATTAGGCAATTTTTTAGTATTGAGACAAACCCATGGTTTTGGTGATCCCCATTTCAAGACACCACCAAATTATGGGAATTTATGCGGTGGAAAAAATGATGGTCTTGCCAGCCCCAAATGTACAACACTGAGCCACTTTCAAGCGTGCACCAGCTAAATTAGGGACCCCGGAATCATCCAATCCCCATTTTGACGTGGCTAAATCCTGTATAGTTGCTGATCCTCAAATTTCATGTTTGATACATTCCCAGTTTAATCGGACCTATAGTTTGTAAACATGTGGCATGTTTTGCCTTAAGGATGGACTCAAGGATTATCATACTACAATTGGATCCTAATTATATCTCCGTTGTATCCCAATGATATCCATATCATATCCCTGTACCTCCAATAAAATCTTGATAAAATACCGTGAAACCCTTCAAATCCCTTCAAATCCCTTCAAATCCCTTTGTCTTTTTAAAGTTAAACCACGTTGAAAGCACCATTTTGACAGCACTCAACGTCCCGTTCAACGGGACACCGGACACCGGTGCCTCCATCAGCGTGGTCTCGCCCTCCTGGTCCGCCGCATTGGGCGTGGCACGGAGCAGCAGCAACTCGTGAACCAAGAGCAGACGCTGCGGCAGCTGGGTGTTGCCTCGCCACTTCGGGTTTAACCTGCAATATATAACAGGGGATATTGTGGGATATTCTATGGGATATTCTATGGGGTAATAGGGATATTCGTGTACTATTTATATATTATATATATATATAAATATATAGAGCCATGTTAGTAAATGGTTTATAAGCCACATGCAAGCCATTTAATATAATCCTATTTATAAAAGGAGGTATTCCAAGTGATGTTACCTATAGCCAAGCTATGATAGATGTATATGTATATATGCAATCATTTAATGTGAAAATATGTACATATATATGGGCATATATCTCTACAGTCCATAATGTATGCCTGTAGAGAGACTCAAGCAAGTATCATATGTGTATATATATATACACAATCAACTGAATATGTAAATATTTAAGTAAATATATCTAATATAGTCACATGCCATTTGTAGATCATTTTCCCAGGGAAACCACAGGTGTTCCACATCTATGACGCTTCTCCCTAGGGCATGTATATTCAAGCTAAGATAAACTATTATACACATATAAATCTGTATATATATATGTAAATAAATAAATAAATATATATATATATATATGAATATATAAAAATAAAATATTCTATCAATCTTTCTCTCTACCTATCTATCAATCTATCTGCCTGCATTATCTATCTGTTTGTCTGTGTAACTGTGTATCCATTTATGTATCTACCTGTCTATCTATCTACCTATCTACCTATCTACCTGTCTATATGTATCCATCCATCCACCATTCTATTCTGTTCCATTCTGTTCCATTCTGTTCCATTCCATTCTACCGTTCTCTAGACATCGCCAGCACGCCTGCAGCGCGCACTGCCAGCATCAGCGGCGAATCGCCATGACCTCGTGGAAGGCAGTGCGGCAGGGTATGATGACCATGGCATTGGAGGTTTCCAAAAATCCAATGGGACTTTCATTTTTTTAATTAATATATTTAATATTGTTTTTGAAAATCATATTCAAATTGTTGATTTTTTCTGGGTGGCCTGAATGTCGCAAACCTCCTCATTCCGTAAAAACCATTGGATTGGCACGGTAACCTCCTCTATGTTTGATGGTAAAAAAACAATGGTTAATAGTAGATTTGAAGAGAAACCAATCCAATGAACACGTGGGACTGATCGCCAGATCCAGTTTTATGCAATGATGCAAACATATGAGAGAGTTGATGATGGGGCCTATTTACCATATAATCATGGTTAACAATTTGCATGGTCAGTGAAGGATATCATATTCAATAGCTACAACCCAGTTATAGGTGGAATATACCCATGTTTACGCGATTTATACCACCCAATCAGTTAGTTGGGAAGTTGTCTTAGTGCCCCATTTGATTTAGCTTTTACAAAGCTTACCAAGCAGTTCCTCCCAGTGTGATCGGTTCTATCACCAGTTCCAAAAACACATTTCCAGCAGTTTTAGGTTGCTTATGATAACCCAGGTGTCCAGAAATAACACCTACAAATATGCGTCACTCCATTTTTGAACTGTTGCTTGGCCGTTTGGTATTACGTTATCCCGATGATAGATGCGCGTTGAGGTTGACTTGACCACCACCCTCCCCATCTTTATTGAACCTGGACCTGGATCGACACACAGTTTTTCTTTGGACATCTGGTGTTCACGCATCGGGCGTTCATTGTTGTTTCGGATGGTGGTGTGCCATTTACGGAGGATGGGAATCATCAGGAACAACGGATGATATCATATGATATCTGTACAAACTTTTGGATGGCATCTTTACATCATATATAGCAACCCCAAACAAACAGAAAAACTCGAACCTCCTGAAATTATGAGGATAGAATTATCTGTATACCATCCAGGAAAAATGTGCATTTTTTTTTGCGGGGGGATCATTAATTGTAGATAAGCTCTGGATGATAACAAAAAGCATTATCAAAGCGTTTGGCTGAATTACACGCGAGCCAGTACGCTCGAAAAGGTTTCCACACTTCCAAAGATATGTACCTAGTGTACGTTCATCCATTTTTCCCACAGTTTGATGGTTGACACCCCCGTTGTCAATGATAAAACAACCCCCCAAACAAAAACTAGTAATTTGATCATTAAACCTCAAGTATGTTCAATGCTCAAACCTTACTTCTAGCTGGTTAAATCACCAAGTTCCAAGGGTAAAACTGTTAAACAACCAAGGTGCTATGTCGCAAGGCCTCATTCACCGAGGCTCTCTGCTGCAGCAGCTGCTGCAGCTGGCTCTGACGCTGCAGGGCGCCTGTGGCAGCGGATGGTGATGGATGGGGCATTGGGTTTGTGGTTCTTGGGGATATTGGTGTTGAGTGTTTTCCAGACCTTTCTCCTTATAATGAATGTTAGGGACAATAATAATAATGTCCTTCCACAAAAATAGTGATGGTACACGTCAGACAAAATAAGACTCCCTTTCATGAAAGGACTGCCGGGATTCCAAACGCCGCCAACCCTAACCACTAGGTATAGAGTGGTCCTACTAACTACTAACCTTGACTGATTTTCATTTCGACCGGCGCAATGCATGCAAGTGATGTAACTCGCTGGATAATCATCGATTGATACTGATGTTTCCAAAGATTTCCACTTGCACGTCCGCTGCCCACCTCCTACCACCAATCACCAAACATCCTGTATGTAATTAGTGTGCCACTCTAGCCAGCACTCAATGTATGCCAAATAAACGCAAATTTGGCTGCGAGGAGTCTCGGTCCTCCAGATCAAGATGTCCATCATTCCAAGTCCTATCCTGCCTGAATTTAGGAAGAAGTCATATCTAACAGAAACATCATCTAGTCCGAACCCAAAACCATTCTTTGGGGATCCATCTCTGAGGTTGCAAGGGTGTACTATAATGGCCCTAGGCCTGCATGCTTATCAACTCGACAAACACATCATGGAGGCTGATCATTGCTGATCTTTGTTTCTTACATCATTTTATATCCGCCTGAACCTGCTCATATCCCAAAATCTTTGTTGCTTGGGGCCAAAAGTTGCATGTGAAACATGCAAAACATGTGCAACAAACACGTGAAACTTGAACCATCTCTGTCATTGGCAACCAACTCGCATGTGATCAGAGATTCCTCGATGCACAAGCTCGCCGTGGCGCCGAGAATAGCCAAGATGTCGTTGGCTGCAGTCAGAAACGGCAAGATCCTCAACACACCAAATTTTGTGGAGGCTTGGAACGCCGACGTAATGCTTTGATATGCCACAAGGAACATGAGTTCGAGCGTGAAGACATAGAAGTCAATTTGCAGGGGTTTGAGGAGTGCCCCGCAAAGGCCACCAGATCGAGGTTTGAGCCTGGGCAACAAGTCTCCTGAACGTGCAAGTCCTGTGCGGTTGCCTTTCCTTTGACCTGATCTCGTTCTCTCTCCATCTCCTCTGTGGTTTTGTGATATACATCGGTTACATCTGTTCCATCCTTAATTCTATCCGGTTTCATTCCATTCTCACCAACTGAACCATTAAAAATACCTTTATCCCATCTCATTGTACTATAGTTGGCTGAAAGGTTTCCGCTACTATGGATTATAATCATCCCTTAAGAATCCCAGTAGTATGTAGTAAAATCCCTAGAATAACTAATCAACCATTCTATTTTTGATGGTTCGATTTTGCCAGGGCCACCATGTTGATCCCCACGGCATGTAGAGACCATCCCCAGGGTGGCAACGTCCGACCTTCCACCTCAGAGACGCACTGATGTAGAGAGGCCTGGCGGAAAAGCTGACGCCACTGGTCCGGTGATGACGGGCCCAAAATGTGTTCAATTGAAATTACCCTGTCGTTAGTGAACACAGCTATGGGAAATCTTTCATGTTTGATCATTTTTGGATGAATTATTGTGGTTTACCCATTAAAATATGGGTGATTGTCTATAGCTACGCTAACCACCCGGGAAGTGGATCGGCTTGTCATTTGTTTTGTTCCTGTTTTGCAGTGATGTTTTCTGCTTTGATAATGGCATGTGTCAATGGTTGAGAAACAACACGTGAACCCAACAAACCAATGTGTCCCCGGGGGGGTCCGGGGAGTGTTCCAGCAAGATGCTGAGCGGGGGTGGGTCGCCGTCGGGGCCGGATCTTGTCCAATTCGGCTGTTGTGACTCGCTTTGTTCTTACACTGGTGGCGCACAATTGTCCAAACCCCGTTAGGGTGAATGCATCAATCCCCAAAGCCAGGAGAACACGTGTGATCTCCAGTGATTTGGTGGACTTGTCGGCCGTTTCGACCATTGTAGCCACATCCACATCGTCTGGGGACCTTGGGACAACACCCCCTGTGATTGCTCCTGGTGCATAGGAGATCAACATGACCACGACCGCCTTAAGCATGTCAAAGCAATCATCAGGATCGGTCACTGCAAGGGTCATGTCCTGATCAGGACCCTGTTGTAATGTAGTTGGCGCTCCCCTAGTCGGTTGTCGAATAGACAATGCATTTGGTTTGAGTGCTCTCGATGCATGGAAGAAGTTGCCGATTTGCCCCGATAGTTGCCTTTCTACCTGCACTGGGTGGTGCTGGAGGAGGCGGTGGAGGTGGACGGTAAAATCCCTCCATGGTAACGAAAAGTGCAACAAGCAAAAGTGATTTCATTCAACAAAGAAGATCTAAAAACTTGGATTTCAGTGGTGGGTTAATGATTAATGATAGCAGGATCATGTGATGGCTCCAGGTCAGTCAGGTATTTTGTTGCGCATATCAACATATCATCCTCATAGGGCACCAGAGGTCCTGCAAACCATTAGGGGAAAACACATCCTCAAAAAACTGTCGCAGAAAACCATCTTGTTTGGATGTTTTTTCTTGAAAAACTCTGTCCTGATGTGTCCTGTACGTTTAAATCAAGCAATTCCGAACGCATTTGTCTAGGAGATTCAAATATTCACCCAGCGGTTGAAAGATGACCACCAGCAAAATGAGAAATCATTAAGGGGTTACCAACACCAACAACCACGCCTCAAACTTTAAGGGGCTGTTGACCAGCTATGATTGCGGGGGTCTCCGTTGGAGCGGCCTGGTTGAATCCCTGTTTCCCCTTTTATTTCCATTGCATCATCATAGGCCATAATCCAACAAAATTACCTTCTGAAGACTGTCCCCAAAGTATGGAAAATCACTATTCTTAATGGGCAAATCAACTATAAATGACCATGTTCAATAGCTACGTTAAATTACCAGAGGGTATATACTATTAAAATCTCATGATGTCCCCACTTTATCATCAAAATCGCTGGTTGGTCCCATTCTATTCCATGGTCTGCCCATTGTTTTGAATTTAACATCCCACGACTTTGTTTGATAAATCACCATTCATATCCGTTTATGGGGCGGGTTGAATCTCCATGATATCATCCAAAAATATCACCAGTTGTTATTGGTCCCATGTTGGTTTGGTTGAATCCCCAATAAACTGACCATTTTCGACCATTCTGCTTCACCGGCAGCGACCTGTGCACAGAGTCTCTGCCCCTCATCTGAGTCCAAAAGAAAGTCCTCGAATACAAGGGACGTGCATCGTGTTTCTGTTGTTAAGCATGTGTTTACACATAAGACACCTACCTGTCTATTTTAAAGAACGTAGCGCCGAATAAATATGGAATATATTATTGGCAATTGGTTCGAACAATCTGAACATAAACAAACGCACGCGTACATGTGTGTGCGTGCATGCGTGTGAATATGTACATCCTCAATTTGCACGCGTGCGTGCAAAAAAGATATTGCCAGAGGGTAGTGAAGGAAATCCACCTCCAATGGTTTCGGGTCGACGATGGTCAACTGTATGACATGAACGTCACCATGAGTCGCATGCCCAGTGTGATTGGAATTATGTTGGCCATGGCACATGAGTTCATCAAACATGGTATAGTTTCTCAGCCGCCACACAAAGATCACAAAGGAAAATTAAAGAAAAGTATCATCAACAAGGCAGAACAACAACATAATATAGAAACCACTGTGGCTTGTATTGCCCGCTGGGGCTTGCCCGCGGTTTTCCGGAAATCTGTTTGAAAAAACAGGAGTGGTCAAAAAAAACTGGCAACCTGGTGAACACCAAAGCGGCTAGAAAAAAAACGCCCAACCAAGGAAGGTCCTGAAACAAGGTATCAAATACTCGCGGGCACTTCGGGGCGCAGTTTCAGGTAAAAGTGGTTGTTAAACCCTCAAACCATAGTTGCGCAGGTTATATCATGTTATATCCCAACTTATGGGAGTTACACAGTGCCATGGTTATACAACCCCCACCCAGGGCCCAGAAGTAGAAACCCGGTCCAAGGCAGAATCTGCATCATCAAAGCGCTTCAAGGCAATCTCGCAAGCCTCCTGGGTTTTGACATTCCTCCCCCACTGGACGCAAAAATTGGAAATCGTGGGAACTTCACTGACAAAAATGAGAATAATATGACTGAAAACGAATGTATAAAAACATATAATAACAATACGCACGGTAACCGGTAATTATTATGTATTTCATGAAAGCAACACAGGCAAATTCGGACAAAAAACAACGAGATCACCATACCCAACAAACAATGCCACTGAAAACAAAAACCGCAAGTACCTTTTGCAAATCAACGAAGACAACCATGCAAAAAAATGAAAAAGTCTCATGATGTTGAACATTGAACATGATATTTGCCATTTCATTTTCAAGTCTGCAATTGTTCTAATTGGTTGTTCCTCCCTTGGATGCAATACAATTTTTCACCAACCTGAACACAAGGGCATTTTTTTGGCATAGTTGCCCTACTCAACTCTACTAACCATGATTACTAGCGACTTCGTAGTGATGTCGCCTGTGGCTACAACTTATATATCCATGCAGAAAGGCTCTGGCTTCGCAGCTTCGCGGCAAACCGGCCCGCTCCTGCGGCAAGTCGTGCGCCCTTAGCTGCGCCAGCAGATCTGCCCTGCCAGCAGCCGGTGAATACGCATGTTGGATCATAATTTCTGTTTCTTTATTGACTTTATTGGTTTCGAATGAGATTTCCACTCATGATTATTTCTAAATAGATGTTTGTTTCTTACATATTAAACTAATCATGTGCATCTCGACCACGCGCACACATGCAGTGCACGTCTCATATTTTTTTTACGTTGTGGAACAAACAACCCGCGGTCAACATGTGTGTGCAACGCAATTCAAGTTGAACCTGCGAGCCAATTTGGATCAATTGAAGTGTGCAAGCTGCAGTGCACGCATGCATGTGGCATGATGTACTGTAAAATGATGTGAAAACGCGTGAGAAGAAGTGCTGTGCATGTCACAGATGATGTGACATTAAACTTGCCACTGACGGCTGCGCCTTGCCATTGGTCACGCCAACAGCATTGATGCATCACCAGAGCACTGTGCCATAGCTGATGTTGGTCGATCAAGCCGTAATGATGGCCGACAAATGGCAACAGTTTCAGTTTCTTACATATCCACCCAAACCACGTTACCATCTTACCATGTTTCATCCATATAAACCTGATCCCTAAACCAGGGCAGGCATCAAATGGGCGAGCGATGTGAAATATCGCGAACAATTTATTTCAATAATTCTAGATGTTGTTCAATGGCTGAGATGCCGGTGGGTTCATAACCTGAATCCCGGTGGAATGAATGGAAACTATCTTCAAAATTGATTGGTGTATGGCATTGTATGGCAAATCACTATTCATAATGTATTTTTCAGCTACTTATATAAATTTCCAAAACGTACATAATGTAATTAGGCACGCGTTTTGCATTTTTTCCACTGTTTCCTGCCATCCTCCGAGCCAAAGGCTGTTCCGCGAAGGGAGATGGTGGGCCGCAAAATGCTGGGGTGATTGGTCAAACTAAATTAAGAGCGAACACTTTCACTCCATTGAGAGCATCTTACAAATTCCAAGCTCCATATTTGAAGCGTACCTATGACAAAAGCACATGCACATACTGTGGGAATAAGGGTCCTTATTTTCAGGTTCTAGCTTTGGACATTCTGGTTTTTTGATCCTAGCGTCATGATCGAAACTTTTTTGATGCTCAGCACTGCCAAAGCTGCCGTGGTGTGCAACAAACCATGGCCATCTTGGGTGATGGGCAATCCGCCAACTTGCTTGGGATGGTTAACCGTCCTTAACAGGAAATCCCCGAAGGCCTGCATCTAGACCCTCCACCATCCCTGCCCTCCATTGCCTTCTGGTTTCATCAAAACGGCAATGGCAAAAAGGCTATGTTATGGTATGCATTTTTGTGGAAAATGCATATGGGTCAAACCCTCATGCCCAGTGAACCACCAAATATTTACCTGGCAAATGTATGCTCGCCCGGGGAAAAGTACCAGTTGTCCATTGCCATTTTCGGTTACCAGAGGCTACCATACATGGCGACCCCCCCCAGCGCCGTGGAAACATCGTTGATCATTTGCTTCATCGCATTCTCAACGTCTCCCTGAGACATGTGTGACCCTTGTGACATATTGAAACGGAACACGGAAATCAAATAGCAGATAACTCGATATACATATATATATATATATATATGTGTGTATATATATATATATAATATATACACATATACATATATATATATATATTTATATCTGGAAGGAAAAAATAAAATTACCTAACTATTAACTGGTGGCGGCCGAGCCTTCCGTCCCATCAACAATCATACATAATCATACATACATAGTTCTCAAAACATGTTAAAACACGGACATTTCGACCCACAAACCAGGTGGGTTTTTAGAAGATGTTGCTTTCCAACTTAGTCATGTTTTCAACTCGTTTCCCACGCTGCATGTCTGGGAACATCTTCATGGAACTAACCAAAGGACTGTTCAGGAAGGTAAATGACCCCTTCCCAAGACAAACTGTAAACTGTTGAATGCTATTATGACATGTTTGGCATCTTTTGTGTTTCTATAGCTTGTCCTGGCTAAACTTGTAGATGTCAATACATGCCACATGGGTGCTTGAAAAAGCGGGTCTTGCATAGGGTCACATCACTCCCTTCAAATGGGAGCAAAAAATATGCTCGAAATAATTCAGCGCAGTTCAATTAGCAATTTGATTTTAATTTAGATGGTAATTTTTCCCCCTCTTGTTCTAAACATCATTTGATACTTGGGTTTATTATTGGTTGGTTTATGTGCAATTCCTGGGAACAACCCAGGCACAGTCGGAGAATCATTGTGCAATGTAGTGCCTTGGATTTACTCCTTATCAGCAATAAACATCCCCATGGATGGCAACCTAAAGTTGACAATCACTCATCAAAGTCTGGGCTAAACCATATCCCATATTTTGTCGATGATGATTTTTTAACCTTCTGGGTTGCACTCCTCACCTGCAGTGTCCACAAAAAAAGGCCTGCGCGTACATTGGCATGCATAATCGTGGGCAAGTGTGTTTCTTGGCATTCCCACCCGTGAAGTCAAGACATCGATCTGCGGCTGCTAAGCCCGCCCAGTTAATATCTCAAGAGCAAACCCTAAATACATATACAGTACATCAATAATTATCCCATTTTCTCAAATGTGCAATTAGGTAAAACTATCTCAAACCACCATTTTGATCCATTTTGATGATTCATCAACGTTTTCAAATTTTGGGCGTCTTCTCCAACGATCTTCACCTAATTTCCTCAAACTTTTGGTGAATATCATCCCCGATTTCTTCCAATATCATCCTGTAACTATGCCCGGAATCTTCCAAAATAGGGTTGGTTGGCTTGTCTGTGATCCGCAAATAACATCCACAAATATTCCAAACGTCCCAGATATGCGTACATGGCTTGGATCCCGACAAGGTCCCGACAAGTTGGTTAGCCAAACCGTATTTTTTCTTTTCAAAGCACTTGATTTCGACCATTCCCGCATTCAAAATCATTCAAAGATTCATATTTTCAGATATCCTCAGATGTTGTTGGCTGCTTCTTTGGAGCGGATTCTCCGACGCAGCACATCTCTGCAGCCTGGAAGATGCCACGAAGACGGTGCAGGGCGGCAGCGACCACGCTGGTCTCCTGCGACCGAGGAGAAAAAATACGGGATCCAAAGGATCCAAAATTGTTAACCCAAGTGGTAAAAACAAATAAACGACAATTCCTAAATGCTCTTATATGATGTGATCCAGCTAGATTGAAGAACAATGAAGGGGGACACGCGCATGATTTCAGTTGGATTTTGTTGCCAAAGTCATTGTGGTATCTTCATAATAAGTAGGATTAAACGGGGTTCAGGCCACAAAATTGGAACTAACCCCCAAGAAAGGTGAAACACGAAACAATCAAAAATGATTTCTAGATCAACGTACAGGATGGCGAGGCATGATCGGAGGATCGTCGTGATGGAAGGCTCTTGAGCATATGCCTTCACCCTCATAATCATCTCGCCATGGAAAACAAATTGACAAGATGCTCTTTCATGTTTGCTCCAAGATGTTTACACCAGTAGCCTCGCGAAGCGAGAACCCATCAGCGTTTCGCTGGTATTTTGGGTTGGTGCCAGGACGCTGCTATGAGCTGGATTATCATTCGGAGGCATGCGCGGGAATAATGAAGAACCCAAACCACCAGAAGAACCTAAACCACCAGATAATCAAGCAATAACACAAAATAACACAATGCACCCAGTCCCCCGGTTTCCACAGGGTGCTCGCAGCACCTCTTGCAGTTCTGCCAGTTTAGCAGCCACTGCTGCTTGTGCACCTAGACAACCGGTGGTGGGCTATGCAAATAAGGTATCTTTATCTCACTGCAACATAGGATACATGCAAGATCATACAAGCAAAACATGGTCCTGGGGAACCCCGGTGTTAATTTGAAAAACAATCTATAGGCGCGGCGCGGGGTTTTCTATTATATTTGATTGCCGAACCGTGAGTGAGACAAATATTTTGATACTGCTGAGGCTATGTTTCTACATCTGTACGGACTCTGTTTTAAACTGATGGCAAGCAAGAATGGGCCTAAAACAGCGTACCTCTAGCTGGCCCATTGGGATAACGCGAGTTACTTCGATATACTTTGCCGAAATTTGCCCAAATTATCACTGCAAAATCAAGGTTGACGTGCTTTGGTTACACTCATATGATCCAGTCGTGGTGATGCGGTGGAAACAGATTCACATTGCATGATATCATTATGAGCCCCAAAGCCAGATGCACTTGGCTATGGATCAAAACCATGGTGCCCTTGTGAAAACCTATATGATTAAGTGGGATTTCGTGTGAGTTCAATCCTCACAGTTTTTTTTATGTAAAAGCAAAGGTTTTAAGCTTTCACATGTTCTGATCCATCCCCATCATCAAACAAAAAAGGATGGCCTGCTGTCTCTTGGCAATGTTTCAAAGTCGTTTCGCACAACTCCGACAACCTGGGGCGGATCGATAATGGAAGGAAACCCTCCTGCAAAATCTCAACGTTACTGGTTGGTGGTGCAATAACCATCTTGAAACATATGAAAGTCAATGGGAAGGACTATCTCCCATATATGAAGGTTTCAATCCACCAGCCAGAATGCGTTTAGTTGCTAGTTTTCTTTGGCGTCAAAAAAAAAATAAACACGTGTTTTTCACTTGGATTATTAAGGAGCAATTACGTGACACAACTGGGAATGAACTTGCCAATCTCGTCCAGCCACAGTCGTGTCCCAAGGCTGTGACCCATGACGTGAGCCCCCAAATATCAACGTGTGCTGAGCTGTGGGGCCCGGCCCTGCAACAGCAGCATGCACCTCAGACTCCGTCTTCAAGGGTTTCTCCTGCAAATGTCTTGCGCGATGGCAACACCAATGGGTTTTGCAGCCATAAACTGTTTTGGATCTGTCCAGAATAAACATGGCATTTGCTTCTGCGTTCCCGTAAATAAACAACGAAGTGCACGTTGATTTTTCGAAAAAGTGCTAGACTGCTAGACTTGGTGATGTGAATGGAACCAGTCATAAACGGCCCCATCCTGCAAAGTCGAAGCCAGGGTGTCGAGAACTGTCGACATTTGTCCCCTCAAGGCAGCAACCTGCCAATGTGAGACAACGCGTTTCCTGCAACAGAAACGCTGCACGTTACATCTCAAGGAGGTATCAGAACGATATTATGTTTCCACGCTTTAAACCAAAACTAAGGTGCCACTGGGCCCACGCACGCTGGGTCATGTCTACGGCATTGGACATCATGTATAGGATTGTTTCGGACCCTGGACCATCAATTTTGGCATTGTCGGCGCTGACAACCTTTGGCCCATACCCATGTCATCCTGGTGAGATTGTGATTCGTTTTTGGTAAACAGAACAATTGGGATCTGTTATTCTATAGTGCTCCTGCGCACGATGCCGTGGAAAAGTGACACGAATGCGGACTTAGATGTACCTAGCAAACAAACCAGTTTTGGTTTGGGCAGGCTGGTGCTCCACATATGTTTGAACAATGATGCAAACCAATAACTAATCTCGACAGCATATACTATCGTTCCACCGGAAAGGGTGAACCAACAGAATCCGCTCAACACTCTTGAGCCATGCCTGGTCCAAAACAGCACGACCTTGGAATCCGGGACCGGCTCACCATGCAAGCACTTCCTTTCTGCATGAACTGTTATAATATACTGTCATACCTTGTGCAAAAGCTTGGGAAGAACGATTTTGACCTCATGTTTTGTTCAATCATGATGCGCATCCATTCCAATGAGCCACAAAGCAAGTCCGAAACACATTGACTAAAGTACTGTTGAGGATATGCGCTGTGAGCCATTGAAGGCTTCAGCATTTCTTACGTGTTCTGGCACCTGGCACCGTGTCCCATTCCCTGGGTGAAACACTTTCCTCCGCTGTCACCTGCAGGACGCCGCGCTTTGTCTGAAAACCCACTACCCCAAACTCCGCTCATTAGCTATCATCATTGCCCATGAAAAGTTGATATGCCAGGATATACTTAAAACCTCACAGTGCACTCCGTCGTCTTGTTCTTGTTGTTGTTGTTGTTGTTGCTGTTGTCTTTGTATTTTTACCTACCATCATCAAACAACACCAACATTGTGTGATATCACATCAATTTGTTTCATTTATAATTTAAATTTAATTTTGCAGCTGTTACATGTTCCATTTCAAACTGCAAGTGTTGGTTGAATCCAAAATAAAATCGGTCCAACAATCCGTCCTCACACCTTTATGTCATGCAACGGACACCTCAGCACCACTACGTGCAACTCCTTGCAGCTGACCCACCTTGGTGCTGGCACTTGGGTCAATGAGGGTTGGTAGCTACCAGCTACCAATAGGTCACATGACATGTGACAAGAGCACCGGGCAATTTCGATGCCATTGAGTGAAAACAGTTTGACGTTAAATTCTAGTCGCAACCACATTTGTAGGTCCAAATTTCATGCCGCAAGAACCTACTTGAACAACAAATTGCGGCATGTTGTATATCGAAATGCAAAGAACGCCGCGTGCACATCAAACTACCCAGAGAAAAACCTGCATCAAATCAAACGCATCAAATGCGGGAAACATATTTCGGCAAACATTTTTCGCCCAGCCATTCGGTTTTGTTATCACAACCAACATCAGTTGCCAACGCTCCAGCGCCGCCTCGGACACTAAAGCAGAAATATCACCGCGGAGGGCTGCGAGCTGGGCCTTGGAAACAGTGAATGTGACGGATGGAGATGCCACAAGGTTTCAAAATTGCCGAAAACCTATTTACAAACACCAAGCAAAAGGGACATGGATGTTGGGTTAGACATGCTGCAGTCTCGAACAGCATGTCAAAACCTAACGCAACACGACTGTTAATTCAGCAGGCTTGAGTGCCGCGCTGCCGCTTCACCGGCGGATGCGTTGTCCATGTTGACGAGGCTGGGAAGTTTAAGGAATGAAATGTGTGTTGTCTTACAATAATTACAAACCACTTCTTGCAAGTCACCGAACTGAAATATCTTAGATTATTTTAGCTGATTTTTTTTTATAATTTGAAATCATGTTTGTTGGTTTCCACTTGTTAAAAAGAACCCTCAAAAATTGCACTGGCTGGATTCCCATTTTGCGCACGATGATGTCATGGCGAAACCAAGGATTTCTTTGGTTTTGACAAGCGGGTTCTCTGAGCCTGCCACAACAAACATAAACAACATTAAACACCATTAAACAACCCCCGCTCAGGTCAACAAGGTCTGCCCGCGTTTGGGAAAATAAGGAGAAACATTCCGACCAAAAAGAAATATTATACAGAACTCCGCTCGTTGATGATGAGCCAATGTTGCTTCCCTCCTAATATTGTCTGAAGACTGGGTGGCGCATCTTCTAAGGGTACCCCTGGTTTATCTGTTGTAAAATGGCAAACCTAAATGCTATCAAACCTGAAAATTTTGGAATTCTTGAAACATAAAACCTTTTAACTTAGCAGTCCGCGCTGAAATCCTGCCTTGTCGTTTAGACATTCCTCACCTTCAATTATAAGATCCCTCTGAACGCAAGTCAGGCGGATGCACCGTATCAGTATACGGGGTACGACAAAGGGGATGCTATAATTCTGTTGCACGCCCGTGTCAACCGAACGTCAATCTATTTGAATGAGCGGCATGGTAGCATGAAACAAAAACGACTTTAACATCCCCCGTTATTGATACCCAGTATGTTTTGCAGAGCATTTTGTATACTTTCCAGACTACAAAATGCTCTGCAAAACATAAATTGCTGAAATTCATCGGTTTCAGAGGTCATTCTGTCCTACAAAATGCTACCGAAGGCCCCTACGTAATGCCACCTGCTGACAATACTAACAGCTCAGTACAACACTCAAATCCGCCAAAAATATGATCTGGAAAAATAAAAAATCCTAAATGGTTCAGGTTCCCTGACCTGTGACAGCTGGAGACAAGGCTTCCAGGAAGCAACAATGGCCCCTAGGCCCTAGGTGACCTGGAGAACCTGTCACCTGCATGGCGGATATCTAAAAAATGCCTCCTACAGGTTACAAACCCATGGTAATTTTCTTTTACCATACATCTGTGTGCAAGGACACATTTTGTACATTATTTTTTTAATATAAACCGACTCGTTGCATTCGGATCACCGCTACAGGGAAGACACAGCGGGGATTAAAACGATAGGTCCCCAAACACTCTTTTTGGGGACCTATCGTCTTCATGGTTGGTGAAC
>Ga0126342_10005662_pt1 | contig 21906 bp, 23 predicted proteins | sample Cyp1metagenome_FD_92528 | JGI IMG/M metagenome (GOLD analysis project Ga0126342, IMG submission 92528) | Coral microbial communities from Lord Howe Island, Old Settlement Bay, Australia - Cyphastrea 1 metagenome | ecosystem: Host-associated > Invertebrates > Cnidaria > Coral ... | reverse complement strand
CTTCTTCAAATCGTCCAGGACACTGGCAACTTCTGGACCCTTGCTCTTCTGACCCTGCAAGTCCAAAAACAAAGTGAGTCAATGATGGGTGTGTATGACTAAGGGGGCATGAGGTGTCACAAAAGTATCTATATGTAAGAAATTGATGGATATATGAAAAACAATCTGTATACTGAGTATACATGATTCTTCTGTCCCATTTACTGGAAAGAGTATCAAATCAAAACAAATCCCAAAACCGTCCGAGCATCTGAAGCTTTCAGCTTGGGTTTTACGATCCACTCATCAGCTGCAAGGTCGGGATCTGCATCAGCCAAAGCAAGCATCTCAAGGCGGTTTTCCCCCTTGGCATCCTCCATGCTCTCAGGACCATGTTTTCGAGGGCACAACACCAAGGCATCTCTCAAAGACAAATCTTGTAAAAATCCAACCTTCATGGTAACACTCCTTTTGGTCACCCTGGTCGGCATGGCTGCAAGAGTAGCCATCAATCTGTCATCCATGCGCGCAAACTCCATCTTCTCAAACGTCATTCGAAGTTGTTTTGATTTGATGATCCTGTTGTTCCAGACTTTGCTGGACAACTGGGGTCTTGTAAAATTGGCTGTACATGGAGCCCTAGCTGCTGCCAGCAGTGCATGCAAACCGGCATGTTGCTCTAAGGCCAATGCTGATTAATGTGCTAGCATGATGTGTACGTACACTTGCTAGCAGTTTTTGCCAGCGACCATGTGCTAGCAGTTTTTGCAAGCAGCACGTTGCTAGCAGTTTTTGCCAGCAGCACTTTACTAGCAGTAGCAAACGATTTTTGAACACCCCCCCGCCCCCGTAACAAATAATGATAAAATTACATTTGACAATTGGGCTTATCTACTATTATTATTCATCATAGGTGGTGCCACTAATACATAAGGTAAAGATTGCATTATAGGGCATTGATCATATTATTTCCACCAGCCCCTTAGCCAGAGATCACCAAGGATGTCATGTTGCAACCCTCTGTTGGAAGTAAGTATCATCCGTTAAATGGGGAATATATGGGAAGACCAACAATCCTATCTTCGATTGTTTGCTTTAACCACATACGATCCATGATTAAGTATGAGTGGTACCAAAGGAATTCAAACAATATTGCTGGGACACCCCAGGAATTATTTTCGAACCCGCCAAAGTAACCAAGGGTCCTGCCTAACAGATGTGCTTCCGCACAGCACACAGCAGTATTAATCCCGGATCCAAAACCCTTTTGAAACATCTAATTCGGTTATGTTTATGGTTCATGTATCTTGTTTTGTATGATCATAGCAGCCAAATCATGCACACACCCTTAAAAACATGTTTATTTACATGAACATATGTACACATTTATTCGTTGGTTCTTTTAAGTTTTCATGTATTTATTCAAGTGTGCATCAAGATGTATATATGTGTATATATATATATGCATAAAGTACACCGTGGGTGCATATCAGAAATCAAGTTTGTCCATGTAGCGAACCCATGGGTTGGAGAAACCCGGCATAGACCATGATGATTTCATGTTTCCCCCTATAGTAACTACCAAACTGATTTCCCATAATGACTTGTAATAACAAATATCAAGAAGAGCCTGGCCGTCCGGCCCAACTTCAGCCATTTGGCCGTGTTTGTGGTCACCTTCGTTCAGAAGCGGAGGTGGGACAAACTGTGGCGCATGGTTTTTTTCTCCTCAAATCAAGCGAGTGATGCGACCAGGGTGCTGAGCTGCGTTTTTGGGTCCGGAAACCCATGAACTGGTGGTCATGATTCGTTTTTTTTGGGGGTGGTGATTCCCTCCCAAGGAGACTTCATTGGGTCACGATGCCGAACCGAAAGGCCGGATTGATTTAGGTATCCTTAATGTAGCAAGTATGTGATATGCACAGTCCAGTGATCAATTTGTCGGAATGCTCAGAATGGTATGAGGGCACCTGTAGAACATATATATATATATATGACTTTAAATACATAATTCATGCAATACAAATATATATATATATTTATACATCCAATTTCAAAACACTATCATTTAATATATATTCTAGATATGTTGTAGAGAGATGTGCTTGGTGATGGGATGTTAAACGTTCTGTGAGGCCTCCACACTAGTGACCCGGTCTCGCTCCCCACCAGTGCCCCTTCGTCGGTTGGACTTGGGCTTAGCTTCGGAAATGTGTTTTGAAGTCATTTGGAATCGTCTTTGGAAACCATGCAACTTCCGTAATCAATGGAACTAAGAACGCGTTCGAATGGTCACCTGAGTTCTGGCCTTACTTTTTGGCATGCAGCGAAGATTTCTGATAGAATTTTTCCACCATCATTTTCAGGTCTACGAGGGTCATGAAGGAGATCAACCCATTAGAAAGGATTCGTGTTCATACCTCAGCTATTAATGCCCCATAATACCCCAATTAAGCAGATACCATGACCATGACCTTTGCACAAGGCTGTTCCTCGACCTCTACGACCGCTCGATCCAGATCAAGAACATACTGATGAAGAGGTGCCGCTGGCTTGTATTAGGGAATCAATATGGATGATTTGTAGTCCAGTCATTGTAGTCTAGATAAACATCAAACAGACCTAAAAATCATTGATGGCTACTGGCAGATCCTTGAAGTGGGTGAGATCATCCCTGCAGCCGCCGCCACCTCAACTTCAGCTGTTCGACGGAACTTGCGCATAAGATGTTTTGTCAGCTATTAAGGAAAGGGATGTCAAAAGGGCGGCCTTCATTGCCACTGTCCTGCACCATGTTCGGGATCTCATCTCATCACCTAGATACTTCTGATATGTATCGTGATGACTCGATCCCCAATACTATATCAGTATCGTGATGACTCGATCCCCAATAGTATCGTGATGACTCGATCCCCAATACTATCAGTATCGTGATGACTCGATCCCCAATACTATCAGTATCCGCAGTATTATCGTGATGACTCGATCCCCAATCATATCAATATTGTGATGACTCGATCCCCAATAATATCAGCCTCATTCGGCCTCATTGTAAAAACATTCATGAAGTAACATGAATGAAACTAAAACCTCGATGCCCAATCTTTGACAACCCTCAGCATCTCTGCTCAGCGGCTCAGGTCTCGAAATTCCTGGCGAAAGAGAAGCTGACAGCGGACACTTTGGTTGCCGTGTCCGATGTGATCGGGGAAGCCCAGAAACAGCTTGGCAGTCAGTCTGACTTTGAAGGTTTGGACCTCACTTTTCTGGAGGACATCCAATAATTGTTTAATAAATTGTGGTTGTTGGGTTTCAATAGAGGCCTGTGATTGATAACAGATCCATGGCCATGGCATATGATGCGTTGCATTGCAACCAGGGGTGAAAAAAAGGACCCAGTTGAAACCAACTTGGAACTCAGTTGTGTTCAACTGTGTTCAACATTCTTACTTTGTGCACTTGAGCAGCTGTTCAACACGTTCATCCAGCCATTTGTCTCGGGTGTTTGCATATTCACAGTTTTCCATGCACTTGGTTGTCACGTCATGGTGCTTGTGGTGAACTTCAAGACAACTTCAAGATACCGTTTCCACAATTTTGGATGTGGGTACCAAAACAAATATGATCAAATAATACCAAATCAAATATGTGTTTTCAAAACCTTGCTTTCTCGACCTGCTTGGCCGCCATGCCTTTGGACGATGTGGACGAACTGAGTGAGTTGGATACCCAGTAAACCAGAGAATTCAAATCAAATATGTCGAGTTGAATCAGCATGATTGTTTGTCAACAACATTGTCTCCAAGTTGTGACATTGATGTGGCACCTCAAGGACCAGGGTCAGAGTCTCAATCTCCACAGCCCCCCTTCCTGCTGCTTTGCTTGCTGTCCGCGCATAGGTTGCAACCATTGGCCTCGGCAGTGGGGCCGCCATGTCTTGAACAAGGCGTTTGCGATGGGAGTAAATGTGATCTCTTCAGATGGCAGGTTGGTAAGCGACTCCCAGCATGTGGGGACTGTTGGAAAGGTGGGTCCATTCGGTTGCATAAACCGTGGTTCCTGCCACAAATGGAATGGGTTCCTCATGAGATTCAAGTTGTTCTTTGGCTGCATTGCATCATGAACTTGGAAAACAATTGCATTGGAACTGGAAATTGACTTTTTATCCACCATGTTCACATCAACATCCGAGGTTCCACCACGGAAACCTGCAGCACACAGCAAGCTGCCAGCAAAAGGAAAGTTGGTTACCAAACCCATGGTTCTGAAGTCGTTTGGAACAATCAGCCATGAACTCAGGTTCCCCGCAACTAAAAAAACAAATCTGTTCACCGGCCTCGGCTCAGGGCTGTTTGGATCCACGGTCCAAGCAAATCCGAACTTTTTGTCAAAGCGAGGGGCCGGCGTCCCTATCTCATTTGGAGCTGGAGCTGGCTGTCACAACATTTTCATTTTATGTCAATCAAACTATTTGAGCATACGCATTGGTTGCTGAGGATTGTGCCAATCAGATCTATTGGTGGAAAAAGTTCACGGATGCATGCAAAGCAAGAAACATCCCAAAAGGCATCTACTGTCACCCATCTACTGGTGAGCATTTGTCCGGCTTGGGGCTCAATCATATAAGTCATAAATATGGTTTTTCCAAGTGTAACTGCTGATATACTGGTCTGGTGATAATCTTTTTTCATTCCGCTGCGCCTCGCCAAGGTCTTCCAATTGGCTGGACTTCTCGTGAACCTGGCGCTGTGCGTGACAGGCTGGCGGCTATCTATCCGTGGCTGGAGGAAACACGTCAGGAGACAATGCACTGTTCTAGTCGTGGTTCACTGATTCACCTTGGGTATATCATTTCATTTTTTTAAGTATCAAAACATATCAAAACAATATTCATGTAGATGCGGAATGAATGCGGTGACCATCTCAACCCACTACCCGTTGAGTTGAATTTTAAGGTGGATGCCTTGTTGTGTTTTCACCTTGTCAATCCCCAAGATTGAAGCCAACATGAACCCTTCGCAGCTAGGAGCAGACCCGGAAGCTCAGAGTTGCATCCCTTTTTTCTGGGGTGTTGGGACTCGATCTTGGATTGCGTCCGTCAAATGCTCAGAATTACAATCGGGTCAAGCACAAGGAGTTTATTCAACCGAGAATGTGATTGAAATTCCAAAGCTAATTCAATCCAAGGTTTGTGCAAGTGGCATCATATGTACCATTCTCAGAAAGCATTTGTGATTTTTGGCATCATATCAAGTCAACCTTGAAGAGAAATCGAAATGATCCATCAGTTTATAACCATCCACTTGAGGTGGAAATTTCATCCTTCTGCCGTGAAGTGATACAAGCCCGGGTGGAAGATGGGCTGGCAGACCCTGGCATCATTTTGGATGATGTCACCAAAGTGACTGCAGGGGACCTTGGAAGCGACCTTCAGGGTTTTCTTGCGGGATTCCCGTGCCAGGCTGGGTAATGTTTCACACTGCTTGATGGTACTGCACTGTTGAATGGTTCAAGTTTCAAGTCCAATCATTTGTGTGTTTAAAATGCTTAGTTGTTCGTTCAGGATCTGAGCCAAGCCGGGAACCAAACATCCATGCAAGGGTCACGGACAGTTCTTCTCAAGGAAATTTTCCGACTATATGATGAAGCAAAAACCTTGGGACATATGTTGAACCTTGACGTGTTTAGTATTGTTTAGTGCATCTTTGATATTAGACATTTTTGCAACCTCCGGTTATCTTGAATTACTTTCACAATTGGTTGCAAACAATGATTTCAGGAAATTCCTGGTGCTTGAAAACGTGGGTGCGATCCTATCTCCAAAGTGCCGAGATTGTATGGACTACCTACTCCAGGCCGTTTCAACCTTCACCCATGGGTTCATTGATCCTGACTGTCCCTTCTCGCCTCGCTAGGCTGCCAGTGAGAGGGGCCTCAGATTGACGTACTGCTCCGTGAACGGGCACCAAGTGGGAGCGCCCGTGGGGAACTCAAGTGGGAGCGCCCGTGTTTGCAATTAAAATATGGTAGAAATAAACATGAGTAATAATACTATATATTATGTATCGGTGTACTTCAGAAGCAGTGAAAGTAAAACACCGTGGAACATGCAATCAATCTTTTTGGTTGTTCCTGTGGCTTTCCGTTCCCTGCTTAGATATGGCGCCAACGCGTCTTCTTCCTCTTGTGTGACCCCACATTCAACTTCTTTGAGGCCATTAATGAATGAATTCTTGGTATCACTGGTCACTGGCATCAACGCTTTCAACATGTCTTATCAAAATTTATCAAACACCCAAGTGGAGTTCGCTTTTCCGTCAACCTGCCAGGGTCGCGCAATGATGTCCTTGGAAGACTTGAAGGCTTGGCCCCAAAAAAAATGGATGTCACGCCAGAAGACACTGCCTTTGCACCAGTGGCTTTCTAAGCATCATGTTCAAGACCACAAAGAGCGGCTGAAAGCGTGCGGAAACATAGTTGTGCCAGCAATGGCATATTTTGGTATGAACTGCCTTTTCTCAATGTGGCGTTGAGTCACGTATGACCATGTATGTTGGTCCTAATTTGTGTTAAATTAGATGCTGTCTGGTGACCTGGTGTCTATGTCACCGTGGCCCCCTGCTGAAGTGCTGCGCTTTGCTGGATGCAGCCTCAGATTCACGAGCAACTTGGGAGCGGAAAAGGGTGTCACCATTGGTTGATTTGAATTGAAAATGCATCAGCTCAATCTGTCGCAAACAAATGCCGACTGTGACCATGAAAACCCATGAGTTCAAGATAGATTCTTCAACGCTGACCCTGCCAACCATTTGCAGCATTTTCCTTTTGGTTTCACCCGGTTTCACCTCTTGACTCCGGCTGTGGTGGTGCAGTTGGTGGGGAGTGGTGCTGGCTTGTTTGTAGGCGGCTTACTCAGCCACATTCTTGAGTTTATGGCAAGGTTTAGTGAGTCGGCTGTCTACAGCAACCACGAGCAATCCTTCGGTGATTCTGCTGAGATCTGCTGAGTGGTGGCCCAAAAAAAAAACAGTTCAGAGATCATGATGGATGCCACTTCTCCAAGACACACGCATAAACAGTTCGAATCGGGTTCCAGAAATTCCACTCCATCCGTGAGTTCATTCAACTGAGACAATGTCCATAACCGGTCATGTACAAACATATCGTTGAAATTATGAACATATTTTGACTTGGTGATTCAATTCTATCGTTTTTTTGCTGCCATGATCGGTTGCTGCTTTTCAACGAGCAAGCTCATGTTTCAGGACCAAACCTTTTCATTCCTTTCTGAGTTCCCAACATGGTGTTGAATTGAACCGGGTCCAAGTACCAACCTCAGGGTCAGCGCTTGCAGGATGGTGCTTGATGCTGCCTGATACCAGTTGAGGACTTGGAGGGGGGCATCATGTTAATTGGTTGATGGCTGGCTTCTAAAGAAATGAATTTTCAATGTGCTTTCATTTTTTATTTTTTCATCACCATCAATGTGTGTTGTGTTCATTGTTCTTCAAAACACACCCACTGAAACCAAAGGCCTGTCTCTCAGTGATTTCCTTTGCAGGATGGCATCCAAACTTGCTACAGTCGATGAGCTGAGTGACGCTGAGCCGGCCAAACACCCGAAGCCAAGGCCCAAACGTCGCAGTCTCAATGTCCACAACCTTGGAAGGAAGCGAGCTTTCCATGTACGTGACCCTGCTTCAAATGACCGTCGGAAACATCTAGCCAACCTGATTAGGGGTAGATGTGGGTGCAGTGCTGGATGCTTTTCAAGCTTTCGTGAACAACAAGTTGAAGAATGGATGAAATTGCGGAAGACCCTTGCTCACATGAAGAAATTGGAGAAGGATCAATATGCCAGGGCCTCATGACCTTCTTGGATGAATGAAACATTGAGCCCGTCATAATCCAGTGAGGTGTTCAAGCTCCTACAAGCCCAGGACCCTTCATGCAGGGGTTCACGGCACATTCGGTTCATGGGCAATTTGATCTGTTCCCGAGGGTTCATGAAATTGCTTGCTATCGGCAAACATCGTTTTTCTACATTGCGTTCAGCCGTTCAAAGAGGTGATGAGTGGTGCCCATATGATGGACGTTACACAACCAAAGAAAAACGGGCCCCATCTGATGCATGGATCAAAGTACATGCTTTTTTGACCCAGCTCTATGCAGAGGCTGGGGAGGCCATTCCTGATGGATGGAATTCAAACAAGAGGCCACGGAGTGGGTCTACAAAGCTGGATTCTCCAGGTTTGGATAGGACAGAGATGCGTCATTTGCCTCATGCTACGATCTCTGACTACTGGCGCCAATGTGTGGATGCCCATCCCGGTGTGGTGATCAGCCGGAAACTGTTTTGTTCAGACCCTTAGCCAAATATCATGTTTTATCTTTTTTGAATGTGTTTTGAAAGGGATTGCAAGGGTATGAAAGGGACATGTGGTTCTGTTCAACGCCTTTGATATCCAGTCAAGGTATGGCAAAGTGACTTTGAGCATCTTTTGAGAATACGCTTTGCTACACACCATTCCAAATGCAGTTTGTGTGTGAAGCATAGGCTACTGATTCGAAAGTTAGGGCATTGCCCTCCCGCTCGCAGAGCACAACATGCCATGCTGAAAAAGCATTTGGATCGACAACACAGAGACAGACAGGTTTACTATGCTGCGAGGGCTAGATCCAGATTGGGTGCCACTACGTTGGGAGAATGTGAAATCACTTGCATTTTAGATTCAATGGATGCTCAGAAACATGCATGGCCACGTAGCCGCTCAATGGCCAGCAAAGAGTTTTCAAAGTTCAACCGTCGACGGCTATGCTCCACTACACTATTGGTCCATGGATACCTTGTCCTGGTTTGCCTCAGTCCCCATGTTTTGACCAGCGGCTCGTCCAGGACGGCTGAGATCCTTTGCCATGGCCTCGGAAAGTTGGCGGACAAAGTGGATTTTCGCTCAGTGTGGTTAAATCTACAGGCTGACAATTGTGTGAAAGAGGTGAAAAACAATGGTACCCTTCGCCTCCTATCCATGTGGATAAGCCTTCACAAAATTGCTGGGGCCACGGTAAGTTTTCTTACCAGTGGCCACAGCCACGAGGACATTGATGCTCTTTTCTCCAATCTGAGAAATCACATTGAAACAAACCGGGAACTTTGGACCCCTTTTGCTTTCCGAAACTGCATTCGTGACTTTTTCGAAGATGCAAGCCACCGCCCCTACGAGCCCATGAGATCAGTTGAACTGCTCACCCGCTACAAAGATTGGACCCTTTCTTCTTGACAAAGTGTAATCAATTTTGTTTTTTGTTTTGGTGAACCCTGAAACTTATTAATGTTGTTATCTTGATGTGCATTGGCCACTGAGGACAAATTGGCTTTCCCATCACTTCGAGCATGCCCAGTTGACTGGTATCGGAGGCCCAGGTGCCCCACATGTGATACGCTTGGAGCGTATTGGATCTTCAGGAGCTAAAACCCTTTTTGAAGTTGATCGATATGTTGAACTTTTCACATTTAATCCTGTCATCACACATCCAATGTTTGATTAACTCCGAACAGAAAATCATATTTCTTGTGTTTATTTTCTGTTCGGAGTTAATCACACATTGGATGTATCAACATTATCAACATCATTGCTCGCAGGAGTGTCGCGGGACTCAGTGGATTCACACTTCTGGGACCGACGGGAATACACGCCAAGCCCATCAGATGTCATCATGAGGACCCATACCATACTGGATTTTATCATTGTGGTACAACACTCAACCAAAATCCAACACTTACTTACACCATTGCCCCACCAGGACGAAGCAATGGATGAGTGATGGCACTTGGCACCCCACGACCTTTCTTTTCCTTCCAGCCTCAGTTGCACAGAGAGCCCAAGGAGATAGCCCACCAGGCGCATCCCATCACCCCCATTCATTGGCCAAGTTTGAGCATCAGTCTTTGTGATTGAAATAATATGAAATTATATTATTCTCAATTCTGACCATGATTTTTGGCAGCCTTTGTGGAGAAGCCCGTGAATGCCCAGTCCAAAGAGAACAAGGAACTCAGGAAGTATGCAGAGCGTTTGCGTCCCGTCCTAAGATCTTTGAAACTGTGATTCAAACAACTTGATCATCATGTTGTGAACGTCTTCATCTCATGACATGGTTTCATTCAATTTCATTGCGGTAAGGTCAGGATCCTTTCGACATGCACGATGCTGCCCAACAACTTGAGGATTTGTCCTATGGATTTACTGATCCTTCTTGTTTGGACGTGAGCTGGTGGGGTCTTACCAAATGTTATCAATCTGCTTCACCAACTTTTGAACTTGCGTTTAAAACTTGTTTTTGAATTTATGGTAACCGCAACCACTGCTGACCCTGAGGGCTTTACCACACTTTGGCGGGGCCGTGGGAAGATCAGCCTGGCCAGCAGTGCAAGGGCAATGTTTGGAAGCTGTCGTGTCCTGAGTCTTTGAGTTGAAAGTCCACATTTTCTTAAAACCGTTTCACCATTCCTTTGACCTATTGCTTTCTTTCTGGTGCATCTTTTTATCTTTAGAGAAACAAACATATGGTGAAAAACAACCATGTGTGATGCTTGAAAACTACTTGTGCCTTTGATCTCTAAACCAGGGCTCAAAACCGATTGCGGATTGTCCGGGAACCACCCTCCAGGGATGATGCCATCCGGTACAGAAGATCTCGTTGCCAACAAGCTTTGTATAAAGCAGCTGTCAAACTTTGGCAAAAAGGGGTACCAATATCCCAAGCCATCACCATAGTTACCGAAGCTGTACAAGAGTCAGAACATCAGTAGCTTTTGTGGGGGAATCGCAACCGCTTGGGGTCCCAGAGATGCTTAGTACAACAATGGTCAAATTCTGTAGCGTTGACCAAACACTAGTTTGATACAAGTATAGTTATCGATCACTACTGCTATACCTACTGGGATCCAGTTTGATGTTTTGGCAGCCTCCGAGTTTCCAATATGGAAGCAACCTGAAGCAACCATTTTAGTGGTGTGGCATGGAGGAAAAAACAGATTGGTTTGTGCATGGGGAATCCTGCACAACTTGGATGTCCCTGGCACACAGTGATTTTGTGCATGATCGGGTCGTGATTCGGCACAAACCGGGTGGTGACCATGTTGTCACTGTCATTCTTGGGTAGCATGCCCCTTCAAACCAGATGACACTTCAAGAATTCGACTGGTTTTGTGCATAATCGGGTCGTGATTCGGCACAAAATGACTGGTCCAGGGTGGTGACCTGATTTGTGCATAAACCTGGATGCACAAAACACAATGATATTTTTTGGTTTTACACCCACTTGTATTGCGTGGTGGTATCCCATGATACGATCCCTGCCTCGTGCCAGGTGATGGCAAAGCGGAAGGGACCTGCCAGCGGTGGTGGAGCTGCGGCTGCTCCAAAAAAAGCGTCAAAGAAGGGTGCGCAGGGTCGCAGTGTTCCCCCAGATGCTTTGGTGATGCCGCACATCCGGCTTTATGATGCCTGGGCGTATCTTACCAGCATCTAATCCAAGATGATGTTCGATTTGGATTCATCAACCATTCACCTTCCAAGTCAAGTGATGATTGGTGTGGTAATATCCCCCCATTGATAAAACTATTGGTTGATATTGATTTTTGATGCGGGGGTGATATTCTTATATATGACAACAGTTCATTCTTTGGATATCTCTTGTTCTGGATTGCTATTGATTTGGATACTACCCAAACAGACATGACTAAGGCAGGAGAACTTGGTCCAGACCAACACGACCCTTGATGTTTTTCTCACTGAGAAACTGGGCAACGAGGCCTGTCATGTTCAGCTACCTGTCAACTTCATGTTTGCTTATGCTTGTGATGCTTGTGTAAGCTATTCATGTACTACTAACACTGGAGGAGGCCGAGAAGAAGTTTTACCAGTGGATCGAAGCTGAGTTCCCACCACGGCCAGATGTGTCCAAGTCTTAGTGCATGATTTATGCAAAGTCGCATTTATGATGATGCATGATCATCCGCCATCAGGACCTACAGCACAGATGCGGACCTGGCCACTGAAGGTGCATCGCTTCACCTGCGGCCGTATCATCTTCCGCATAGAGTTGATTACGGACTCAGAGGAACTAGCGATCATGATCCTTATTTGAAAATCATTTGAAAATCATCTTGATTCTATCTATGGGCACCCTTTTGTGGAACTGTGCATGGCATACTTAACCATCTTGATTCACATGTTGTGGCCACTAAGGAAGTTCAACACGGACTGGCCCAGGTCGTCCTTTTGAACGGATTCCAGACAAACCCAAACGTCCCAGGAACGGAAAAGGTGGTTGGATGCACAGTGCAACGACCGTGGCTGCGCTGCGGCACAACACATGTGAATGTTGCTGATGTCAGTGGGGCGCCGATGGCATCACTGGGTCAATTGTTTGTAGTGAAAGGATGGAACAGATCCGTGGTTTGCTTGGGCGTTTTGTGGGCCTGCTACACAACACCGGAGTTGCTGAAGGAGGGGTGATGCCAAATCGAAAAACATTCACTGGTTGATGAACAATTTTTTCTATCCAATCATCCGTAAGATCCATACAATGGGAACACACCTTGATCAAAGATGGGGCGTATTTTACATGATTATTCCACTATCCATTTCAATGTTCCGGTTAATTGAAAATACCTTTGCCTCCATACATCTATTTATGACCCTTGCCACATGGCCCCTGGAAGGAATTGCCAACAGCTGTCAGGGAGCCCCTTGGATAAATTTGACGTTCAACACCAGCACCCATGCTTCACCATAACAAGTTTTGAAGTTTTGGCGGTTGAACAGCAGAACACCAAGGTCTTTCAGTGTTGTGTATGCCACATCGGTTCAATCGGACAGCAATTACGTGGTCAACACAAACCGTGGTGGCCCAACAGCATTTAGAAATCAAAACAATACGTATTTCAATGTACAAATCATTGCACCATGTTTGTTTAACCATGGTGCTAACCTGGTTCCGTTTGCCTGCCTCATCAGGAGTGGCGTTGAGCAGTACCTTGCGGCGCAAGCCGAATGCCTTCAATTTGCTGCATCAGCTCCAATTTTTGGCTCGGTCTGGCATTTCGCAGGACTTGACTGTCAAGTCACTCAAGGCCGCTAGGGAAACGTATGTTAATTGGGAAATGGAATCAGTCATCATAAAAATCCTTGGTTTGAAACCACAACCCGATCTGTGGACCTTATGCAGGCAAACGAATCGGTGTCATCGTTTGCCCAAGCCTACTGCCTGGGTGAGAAGGAATCAGCTGCAGCTATCAACCTTCTGCAAAACATTCCTGCAGCAATCAAGGAATCCCTCACGGAATTGGTTCGGAATCTTGAGTTGATATCAGTCTATTCTTAGTTCATTGCGGGCCCCAAATCATGAATTTTTGAAGGGGTTATTTGCTCATTTGTTGCAGCCTAACACCAGTCTAACAACATCCGAACACTGCCAACAACCTTGTTCCCAGGGCGCACACACAGCCGAAGTTCGTGAACCACGATGGCCTGGCCGAGGGGGTGCTCAACCATGGTTATTGCACGGCGGTGGGATTCTTGCAGCCTTGGAAACCACATCTCACCAACAGCCATGGGTTGTTGCAGTTGCTGATTGCACGTATGGAGTTGGATTGGACTGCAACCCAGCCCAAGATGAGAAAGCCATGGAACGTGAAAGATCTGGATACCCAGCTGATACTCCAAGTATATTTTGATTCACCCCTAATAATTTTCTTTGATGTTTTACCGGGTGCAAGAAAAACATTATGATTTCATACTTTCAACCGTGCTTGCTAAGACCAACCTTCAACGCATCTGTGGTGGATTTCTTGCATGTCTGGAGCAGTTCCAAACCATGGTGCCAAAGCAGTTCTTTGATTCTTGCATCACGGAGGTGCACGGGTCGTTCCTAGTCGAGAAACATCGCTGTAATTCCGACATGTTTGTTTTGGTTTGTCTATCCTTTAAAATGATGTACAAAGATACATGTTGTTTTTCCAGTGATCCACCCATCGAGAAATTGTGTACCTTTACAACAATCATATTTCTCATGTGCCAGCAGCTTTCCGTCACTGCCTCAGGTTTGAAATGCGACACGCTGATGCAGACGTGCTGCAATTGTTGGAGACCACAGTACCTCCAGCGGATGTGTCGAAGATTTCCATCTTTGCTCAGCACTTGGCAAAATACCAGAAGGAGGTGTGTTCTTTCGAAACATTTTTTGGAAATTTTGAAAGATATTGAAACATCCAATAATGTTTCAGACACCATCATCTGGGGTTAAAATTTGAACATGCCAAACAATGGTGTGGTATCAGTCCATTCCCCCGGCAGGTGGAAGCACAGTCCAACCGGAAAGCTGAGCAGCGTCTCGTCCTGACCACAATTGAATTCTGAATTCACTTTTTCTCGATAGACTATCGATCGGAAATATCAGGGTACTTTATGCCTGTGCTAGGCTATCAGCCCAACTTCTGCATACTACTTGGCAGCAAACAGAGCTTCAATGTGACAGCGACGTTTCGAAGCTGAAAGAGTGGAGTCATCAATTTGAGATGTATGCCAGCAAACAGGCACTGAGTTCCCAAATATTCCGACATTTTGTAAAGCATTGTTTTCATAGACATGAACCACACATATCCGAACCATTACTGACCTCATGCTGCTATGTGCCAATGATATGCAATAATGATTCTGAATGAATTTCATTTTTCCCTGAAGGCATCCTTGGACTGGAAGTACATCAATGACCGATACCACAAGGGCCGCACGGCCGTGGAGGCCTTGATGAAGGACAAGCACGCGTTCATGCGAGCTTCATCCTTGGTGCTGGCACACTCTACCATTGTGCAAAAGCAGGGTGAGATGGGGAAGACTGGGTTTCTCAGCTGGGGTTATGAACCTATGTTCTCATTATGGGTAACAGTAATTTGTTATTGGTGTCATATCAAAGCAACAAAGGCTCACAATCTTGGTGGGTGACTTCACCCTCTGGCCATCCAGCGCCTGGGCTTTGTTGTAAGCGTTTACATTTTTAACAATGGTCAACCCCAAACCCAAAACAATGACCAAATTTATTTTAGGGCTTAGCTGATACCAATAAAGTGCGATACCAATCAATTGCTCAGGAGCGCTCAGCATGGATGAATCGGTCACTTTGGCCCAGGGGATGGCTTCAGGCAACAATGGCACGTTGAGCTTCTGGCTGTTACCGCAATGGCACAGCAGCACGGGAAAGGCTAGCACATTGAAAAACCGAAGGTTGTTGGAAGACAAAGTCTTGGGGTGCCTCGATATGGAATTGTTTCATAGTTTTTTTTTTATGTATGAACATACCTGGATTTCTCAACATCATTGTGCCTTAATTATTGGAAAAGCGGTGGGTTTTATTCTTGGTTCAACCATCTTCAGCCAAGGAATTTAGATTCATACGAGATCAGCTTGAATTTCTTGGACTCCCCGCACCAGGGCGACAAAAGAAAAAAATCCCAGCAGTGTTTCTTGGTAATTACTGGTAGCTTTTTCTCGTCAAAAAAAGTTTGTTGTTCCATAATGTACCCCCCCCATTCTCATTTTTGGTGATTGATCTTCTGATTAATTGAACCACACAGGCTTGGCTGCCGTGTCTGGGGGTCACACGGCCATTGCCTTCGCGAAGAGCAAGGCTCTCCTTGGAACGATTTCCGGGGTGGAAAGGGCAAGGGTCACAGACCTGCAAAACCCGGACCCGGAGAAAGCCTTGGCGCCCCATTTCCGGGTTCCTAGGTAACTCAATTGGTTTCATTTTATTGATCGTGTTTGAAAATGATCCCAAACCAATAGTTGGGGTTTCAACAGGCCAACCATTCAACAAAGGTCCAACAGCGGGGCATCAGCGCAACCAAAGATGTGGTGCTCAAATTGCTCGAAGGCATGAACGAGTCGGACAACCAGCCAGTGCTCATCGTTGACATGGTCCCCTCAAGGTTTGTGGGACTGTGAGATTCCAATGTTGATCATCAGATCTATAAATAGCCTTTTACAATCTTTTACACATGGTTGGCCTTCATGTACGTTACTGTTAATATTTTGGGAAAATGGGTTTACCAAGTCCTGTAAATAATCATCACCCTGACAGGTTCTCTGAATGGTCGCAAGCTGTTTGGGAGCTTCAACGAGCTCAGTTGATGGACGAGGAAGGGGCCAGGAAATTTGACTTCCACTATCTGGGGATCTACCATGAGACGGATGGTCACATGGACAGCCACAAAGACTTGATCACAGGGAGGGCTATGAGCCAATGGTGGGATAAGTGCGAGCAGTCCGGGCCCGCTTCCCGATCAACGGAGCCATTCTCCATTGATCCCCCAGCCCTGGAGTGCTTGGCCATCTCCGATGGTGAGCTTAAGCCACTTTGATTAATTTATGATGGGGTTTACCTTGGGGGCCTTTTGGTCATGTTGAATATCTTATGGACGGAACCAGGAACCACATGACTGCAGTATCTATTATGGTTTGTTCCTGATTTTATGAGTGAATACAGTTCATTTAGCAACCATCTATCAGTTTATCTTTTGATGGTCTACCTATCTGACTATTGGTCTATTTGAATATCTACCTGTCTAAGTCTAAGTGTTTCCATGTGTTTCCCATCTATCTATCGAAGTACATTGATATTTATATGTCAATGTATCCCTTTCTTGATTGGTATATTTGTTTATCGAACTACCTAGCTAGTTGTATCTTGTTGTTCATCTTCTGTCTATGCACTTATCTATCCAGCCATCAATCAACCTACTATCTACCATCCAATCATCCCAAGATCCAGGATCCCCGAGATGATCCAGCAGAAGTTTGCAGGCACCCACCAGGAATTGGTGAAAAAGATCCAGGGCCGCATCAGCCAAGAGGCCAAGATCTTGAACACGATCAAAATGACGACGGCACCAGCTGCCTCAGGTTCATCGCACAACAACCGCACGATGGCAAGCCCGGAGTGGCAAAACGATGGACCAGTCAATTGGCAGAGACATTTGAACCTGCCCAGCATTTCTTTGGCTGACTTTGAAGCTGGCAATACGCATCACCAATTTGATTATGACTATTTTCTTAAGTACTTTGTTTGGGATCTTCGTTCACTGTCAACGTCATCATGGTTTTATTTTCTCATGCCCGCTTTTTGAGGCAAGAAGGGTGTGCGCCAATTGCCAGGGAGCCCAACCTACATGTGGTGCTGACCACTTTGGGATCGATTTGGGTGCTGAACAAATCGCAGAACCAGATTGTTTTGCCAGCAGGTGAACTTTTTGGCTTCAACACAGGAAGCTACGTGGAAGTCCCAGCAGGCTACATGTGCCCAAAGTAAAACATAAGTTAAAAACATACCTGTTGTATTTTTTAAGGGTAGTACAAGTGGAACGTCCGTATGGTATCCAATGTTACCTGAAACCGTCCTTTGTGATTGACCTGTCAGGTACTTGTGCTTCCCAATCTGGGAGTTTGTCCTGGCATATCAGTGATGATCGGTCCCTGCTTTGCTACGTGACATCTACTGACAAGACCCTGATGTCCGTAGCGGACCTGATGTGTGAGGTGACACGGCGCCGTGGCATCACCGAGATCAGCATTGTCGACCATTCCATGACCACCATGAAGAAGGCTATGATTAAAAGAAAAATGCATGTGGGAGAATGTTTCTCAACAATGCTAGGATCATTCAATTTGAAAATCCATTATCATGGTCCTTTCCCTGTTGCAGGTCATGCCGGATGGCTCGCAAATTCCTCTATCCTACCGCTACAAGGTGGTGGCAAACAGCACAGTGAATTCCTTCAAGGCGAAGGAACTGGCTGCCAGTGATGACAAGCACAATTTGCGCTCTGCGATGTTTGGGGCATTGTTTTGCGGTCGTTTCACGCAGTTGCCGCACACGAATCATTGTGGTGTCATTTGGCAGGCCCAAGATTCAAAAAAACTGGCATGTTGAGTTTTGAATTTGGTTTTGGATGGTTTTGGGTTTTAATCCAACAACCCTTTCCATCCCAACATCTAATGCCAAGCTGCCCAAAGAATGACTCCATGAAGGCCGAAGGTCAAAGTCAGCTCATCCACCTGGCAGGTGAAGGTTGGAGAAGGAATCCCGTGCGTTGTGACGCCTTTGAAACCCAAGTACTATCTTCTGGGCCAGCTCAAGTTGGATCCCTCCACTGCCGTGAAGCTTAAGTGAGTCTGAGAGGACCGCACGGGTGCGAGTGCTTGGCAGCTTTTGCTGGATGGTGGCCATGCATCATACTGCATCACTATTCTCAAAATGGTTCCTCTCAAATTCAAATGTTTATGATTTCCAATGGTGATACCAAACCACAACACTTTTGGTATTTTCTGATGCCACCTTCAACCGCTGTAGGTGCACTCATGTTTTGATTGAACAATTTGAAAGCTGATTACAAGATCAGTGTTTCCGGGGAATTCCGGGTATTTGGATTGGAGGAGTGATTCAACTCGCGATGGCTGTAAAAACATTAAAAACCAATCAGATTTTTGCACATGTCAAGCTGCACTCACTCATGTGTCAACCTTTTCATTCACATCAAATGCACATGCACATGAGTCAACGATATGGTAAGGTTTGATGTTCAAAATGTCTCTGGTAGGGTTTGCAAATGTTGCGGCCGCTGCAATGGTGCTAGCTGCAGTTGATGAACTGTCGGAGGATGAGGGTACCCCAGGCAATGCCGAGTCAAAGTCCAGCAAGTGCATCAAAAAGCCAGCAGCATCGCCGAAGGTGAGGGCAAAAGCAAAACCAAACCCACGACCCAAGGGAACTGCGTCTAAGCCGAAGGCAGTGAGCAAGGACAAAAAAGGAGGCGGAAAGAAACCTGCCAAGAAGGAAACCCCTGTGAAAGCAGATGATGGTGAAGAATGTAATGATGAGGAACAGGAGCAAGAGGATAGCGAGGAGGAACGTGAAGTAGTGCCCAAAAAAACCAAGCCCCCTGTGTTGAAGAGACCAGCCAGCCGAACCCCCAAAGGTGCAGAACCCAAACAACTGAAGGTGAGCAAATACAGGTACCCCACTGGGCGGTGGGCCTTCAAATATGGTGGCAGGGAAATCATGGGAGCTTCTCGGCAAAATAGATGATTTGTGTAAACGTATGTCAAACCAAAAGTAGATCAAAGGTTTTTGTAAAAATCTGTCAAACCAACAGCATGCTATCTCGGAATCGTAATTGTTGCATTCCTTTACCTTTGACATTTTCTCCTGACTCTTCATGCCCACCGTTGACCCAGGTTTCCCACAAGAAGGGCCTGAGCTCCGAGAACATGGAGACCATCGCAGCAACTTGCCATCAATGGCTGATTGAAATTGAAATCTGTGAGTGCCATGTACTGCATGTTTGCTTCAATGTCAATGTACAGTGTTTGATCGATGTGTCAACTTCACACATTCACTTAGAAAACCAAGTTTTGATAAGTTTTGTCACAATCTAGCTCAGGATGCAGTGAAAGCGGAACTGCAACGTACCAACGGTGATGTGACGAAAGGTCGGGACTTAGCAGTGGCTCGCCTTGTTGAAACATACCAGTGCCAGTGATTTTTTCTTGTTGAAACACACCGTGAACTCATGATCCACTTTTTTAATCTTTTGTTTATCTTTTTGAGAACCTGAATTGTTCCCAGGGTTTGAAATACACTTCACTGATTTTTGTGTTGCTCAGGATGCCATGATCAAGTCCTTTGAGAATGCCCCTGATGATGCTGATGAAGGCGCAGACCTAGATGAAGCTGGGATGATGGAAACTGGCGAGGAAGAGCATGGTGAAGATGACCCAGTGGAAGAAGGCGCCTTTCTGTTCTGACGCTTATTCTTGATCATAGGATAAACTTGAACCCTTTGTTTTTAACAATGAGGTAAAAATTGATTCCATATGTGAGATTGTTATAGTATACACTGCACGCATTGATATGTATTGTGATGAACTGTCCCAATCATAACTTTCTCTGTCACAACCGATCTATCTCATGCCAATCTGCACGTCAGGCTGATGCTTGGTGAGGTTCAAAGGCCCCAGTTTTGCTTAGCAGGCTGGTGCCGGATCATTGAAAACAACAGTATTTGTAAACATGGATGGTTAACACTCAGGTCATTAGACCTTTACCTAGTCTTGAAATCAAAATGTTTGGGATGTCCGGCCATGCCTGAATCTACTGCGTTTTGACCAAACAACCGAAAGTGTTCTGAGCAGCGTGGAAAAACAAGTGACACGGGGCGTCCACCCCCACATGGACTCAATATCCATTGATGATATACCATATAGAATACACCATTTCTAATATACCGTATATTATACCACATATAAAATATTATAAAATACTTTATCGTATTTTATACTATATAAAATTTACCCCATATAATAAACCATTTAAAACATACCATCATATATAATATATCATGGATGATATGCCATGAACCAATCGCCTACAGAAAGGGTTGCGATGTGGCACCTTTGCCACAAACCTCGGAAGTTTCACCTCTTCGCAAAATCTGGTTACTGTAATAACTCAGCAGGGCGGTCATTGTTTATTGGGTATCTTTATGCAATAATACCCCTGACTATTTTCAAGACCATTAGATCATCACTTTGATGGCGCAGCAGTATGGTGGGTTTACCAAAATTAAGATTATGGTCCTGAACCATATGATCTTAAACAACCCATGGTTGGCAATCATCCAACTCTTTGGTATTTATGTAATTATGGGACATCACCCAAGACCACAAAGCCACCCAGCGCACCACATAGGTTTTCTTGGAAGTAAATGGTTTTACTTCAGTTTCAGTGATGATGTTGATATTTTTTTATGACCACAGTGTTCTCAACGTTTGTTGATTTCACCTGGGAAAACAATGCAATTTACAGGTCGTGTAAGTCTTACAACCGGTACCCAAAATCAATGGTTTGCTGGGCCATTGCTATTATGGTCTATACCTCAACAAAAAATCATGTTGATTTTGCATTGCCAAACTCCTGCAATCTCCTGCGTTTGTTTTGGTTCACTGGGCCTATATTATGTTGATCCTTTTCAAGTGTTTGACCCAACATGTGAAACCAAAAAACGGTGGTTTAAGTGTCGCTCTATTGGTTGCCTGATATGTTTCGGGATTTATCATGTATCCAAATGTGGTTGGGTGATTGAAGGCAATGGGCTGGTTTGATCTGGTTTGGTTGTCATCTGTTTTAACCGCTGAAACACATTCACTGGTGCACATGTGCAAGCTCACGAATATAATATTGACCATTCCCTCACATGCACACACCCTTAAAAACATGTTTTTTTACATGAACATAAATAATCATATATACACATTTATTTGATTTTTTGTGTTTTTTTTTACAAATTTTCATGTGTATGTTTAAATGTGCATCAAGATGTATATGTGTACATATATATGCATAAGTACAAATGTGTAATTATATCATTGTTTGTTACGGGGGTGGGGGTGTGTTCAAAAATCGTTTGTCCTGTCAAGTGGTGATGTGGCAGTAACTGCTAGCAAAGTGCTGCTGGCAAAAACTGCTAGCAACGTGCTGCTTGCAAAAACTGCTAGCACTAGTGCTGCTGGCAAAAACTGCTAGCAAGTGTATGTACACATCATGCTAGCACATTAATCAGCATCGGCCCTAGGGCAACATGCGGGTTTGCATGCACTGCTGGCAGCAGCTAGGGCTCCATGTACAGCCAATTTTACAAGACCCCAGTTGTCCAGCAAAGTCTGGAACAACAGGATCATCAAATTTTGGAAGATTGTTCACCTTGGAGGGCAAAGTTTGCAACATTTGAGATGCAGCACATGGCTCTTGCTCCTGATACTGCTGCAAATACTGCTTCAGCACTGGCTTGGAGATGTTCAAGACCCG
>Ga0126342_10005661_pt1:5000-21907 | contig 21907 bp, 28 predicted proteins | sample Cyp1metagenome_FD_92528 | JGI IMG/M metagenome (GOLD analysis project Ga0126342, IMG submission 92528) | Coral microbial communities from Lord Howe Island, Old Settlement Bay, Australia - Cyphastrea 1 metagenome | ecosystem: Host-associated > Invertebrates > Cnidaria > Coral ... | reverse complement strand
GAGCTATGAGCAGTTCTGGCGTGTGACGCCATTTTTCTTTACTTTTGTACCTTTGATCCAAAGGATCACAGCAGTCCGAAACGGACCCTCTTTCAATGAATGACTTTTCCCCATGTCAAGTATGCATCCGCATCCTTCAGATTTACCCTTTTCATATGCCAATTTCCGCTGCTATTTCACCTTCAGTGGCGAGACGTATGTGCCATAGCTGACTACGCTTGGCGACGCCTCTTGAAAAGGCGCCGCGGCCTTTGCAGGCATTGGATTGGTGGGGACTTCGTGGGCCTTGCACCGCAATCTTCACAAAAGCAATAATGTGATATACCAATGTTTTGACAAATGGAAATATGGGTGTATACCCAGGTCCATTATTGTTTCATGATCAGAAATGTCCAAACATGTTGTTAAAGACGTAGATTTTCAAAAAAACAATGCAGTTTCCTAGATCTTAGAAATTTCCCAACATGATATCATTCTTTTGCTAGTAACCCCTGAAAGATAGAGAAATGTAAATTCCCACTAAAATTCCCCTTCTGGGGAGTGCTATAACCCATTGCTGCACCATTGACCACACTCTGGTTGCGCCAAGTGGCACGCACCGGAGATTTTGGCGCAGCAGAGGCAGCCAGCTAGCAGGGCAACGCCAATGGCCAGGCCAAAATAAAAATTCCTGGCGTTTTTTCATGGGAAAATCATCCATAGGTGGCTATAAATTGTGGATTTGTTTAATGGATGCCCAAAATCAGGGGATGTTTTGCAGCAATCCAATCATGGATGTCTGGGCACCAAAATGTGTCCGAATCCTCGGAGAGATAAGGCCAGTGAAAAGGTGAGTTTTTCTATGACAAATCCTACCTTCACAACAGGACTTGTCTCACGACTCGTCTAGTAATACCCGGCTTTGGTATGTCGGGCGCAGCGAGAAAGTACGTGGCTTTGCACAAAACTTCACCCATGGAAAGAGCCAGGGAGTCCGCAGGAAAAATCATGAAAAATCCATCTGCCATATGCACTGCTACTAGTAGATATCAGTTTCTTCCTTCATGACACCCGATTGAAGCCACCGAGTCCTGCTGTAGATGCTGTTGATGCCCTGGCTGGTGGCCAGAGAGTTCATGGGAAAATAGGTTTGGTTTCACTGTTGTCGGCGGGCTGAAAGGAAGTTGTATAAATGTCAGTAAAACAATGTCATTTTTGCGACCCTTGACTGGGAATGGTTTATATATATATATATATATATATATATCTACCCTATGAAAATGGTGATGACTGGGGGATGGTAAACATGGATGGTGCAACTATTATTTATGTTTATGGCATTGTTTTAGCCACTGTGTTGAGAAGTTTGCTCTCATCCCGAGAAACCCTGCTTGACAAAATTCTGGATCTCTTCAAAAAATGCGGTCCCAACCGGCGAGTTGGCTGGGCCCAAAAATGGGATACACCGGATACACCCCAACAAAATACGTCAAAATACCAGTAACTCTTAGAAAATTATGATACATCATTGATTTGCTACCACGTTCGCCCAGCCTTGATACATGAGACAGCCAGAACCGCCAGACAAAGAATGATGGAAAACGTCAACCTGGCATAGGCCGGAGGCCGAACAACTGCGAGATCAGTTGCAAGGCGCTTCGGTGCGTTGAAAAACTGGAGTATACAACCAGAAAAAAGTTGATCAGCACTGTTCAAACCCCTCTACCATTCGATTGCAGTCGCTGGTGAATCGGGAATAGCATACTCCATGACGATAATCCCAATATATTGGATGATTGGGTAGTGAAGCCCCTGTAACCAGAAGCTTGGAGCAGGGAAAGCCCATGCCTATGCTTTGCTCACCTTGGACACTTGATGTTTTCATGATCTGCGCTTCATGGCATGATCTTCTTCTATTGAGCTGTTCTGAGGTACTGAGCCGACCCGTAGGTGTTTGGAAATTGTTGTTTTGTCCACCAAAGGCGTTTTTCCCTTCCATTTTTTCATCCTTCACATTAATTGGTGGTTGTGTCTATCGATAGATTGAATTGCAAGACCTTGATGCTACTTACAGGCTGGCTTGTGCGGTTGGCGCTTGTCGCATCGTTTTGCGCATGTGTCTACGTGTGCAGTCTTGCCAGACCCTCTGAAGGAGGACCAGGTCCAGGACTTTATGGTTTAATCTTTTGTCAGTGTGGTTGCCATATCTCATACAGTAGCGGCAGCACTCTTGCTCATTTGTCTCATTACAATGGTTGATATAGGTTGCAAATGGCTTAGATCATTTCCTCGGAATTTTCTGGGGATCTAGTGATCTGTAGTTTTAATTCAGCCTGGTATTAAGGATGCAGTGAAGCCACATGGAGGACAAGCCCAGCACTCCCCACCGTCCCTGGAAACTAGCCGGGTGAGCTCCATAATGTATGCAGCACCAGCCTGAAAGGGTGCCTGGCCAAAGGGTGGCCATGTGGGCGTGAGAAGCTGAAGCATCTGGACCGGTTGCCCTATGGGTGCGGCGTTGCCTTGATAGTGTCGTCATGACGCTGACAGCAGTCTCTGGAGGCTCAAATCCTCCCTGGTCTGCACTTCTTCTTCTTCTTCCTCCTCCTCTTCCTCTTTTTCGTCTTCTTCGTCCTCTTCCTCTTCTTCGTCTTCATCTTCTTCGTCTTCTTCGTCTTCATCTTCTTCGTCTTCTTCGTCTTCTTCGTCTTCTTCATCTTCCCTGGTTCGTATTTAAGTTTTTCTGCCTCTTCATTTTCTTCATCTTGTTCTTTTGTTTATGCTATTTATGTTCTTTGTCTTCTTCATCATCAAGAAGAGAGGAAGAAGGAAGGGGATCAGGAACATCAACCTGTGAGTCCAGCCTTGGGGCCAAGATCCCAATGAAAGCCTGGGATCAGAATCATGCAGGTCACTGCGGCCACGAAGCAGCCAACCACCTGGGCTTTGCGGCTTGTTCGAACATCACTGGCTTGGTGCCAAAGCATCCATACAAATTGCTGGAAACCCTACTTTGGAGCATCCATTTTGGAATTCTTCCTGAAATCTGGCTGGTATTCTGTGACCATGTTTGAGGCTTGCCATTTTGCCCCCAAAGTGAGGCCCAACAGAACTGGCCTGGCAAGCCCAATAGCCCAACAAATCGGCGGAGATCAGAAGTCGAGTCCTGGATAAGACCTGGGGAGCTAGGAAGATTTCACAGCGCGCAGCGGTCAATCATGACTTGAAGACACACGTTCTGATTGTCCTAAAGGTATCCAAAAGTTGGATTATGCAACTTCCTCAAACAATCGGAGGGTTGAATGCTGAAATGGACTTCAAGGACCAAAATCTGCACCAAAAAGTGTGAAGTTTAGACTTTAGACCCATGGCCGGAGTTCCAAGGCGGATGCAACAGCTGCTGTCACCGCTGGATTGAAATGGCCTGGCGGAGGGTCGGATTTTCCGTGAAGGTTGGTCTAGCCGTTCCAGTTCTTGCCTCCAGAAAGGTCTCCCAGCGCATAGACCAGGCCCCTAAGTGCCCCAGGTCTTCGGATGAATCGATGGTGACATCCATGGATCAACCCCCGGGCTGTCGGGCATCAGGGCACAGGGCGCCGCCCAAATGTTCTCCCACGAGCTGAGACCTGCAGGGGATTTTCAGCGAATCATCGATAACTCATCCTGTGTAATGTGGGTAAAAATGGTAAAACCAAATGCCAATTTTACCACCCATGACTGGGAATGGTAAATATATATATATATATATATACCACCAAACAAAAAATGGTGATTTTCCTGGGGGATGGTAAACATGGCATTGTTTGACCCAGAGGGAATTTTGGATATCTGGAGATAACCTGTCAATGTTCCCTTTGAACCGCTGGGAGAGAGTTATGGCTTCACCAAATTAGGTTGAAAATTATGAGGTGCTCATGGATCCACTGAGCTCCTAGATTCAGTGAAAAGTGCCAGGTAATTGGAGGTCGTTGACACTCCAAAATGTTGTGTCTTCATGTGGTTTCCATGGTTTTGTCTGGCGTTTCCATGTGTTGCGCAACGTCATCTTCCAGTTTTCTTGTCCAAAAAAGTGTGACCAGACTCACTCTTGGGCCTCCCAACCTAGGGTCAACATCAGCAAAGTAGTTCCAAGGAATTCCGAGAACAGCCTGACCATGCAACCCGCAAATGGCGGTCCATGGCGGTCCTTATATGAAGGAACGACCATCCAATTTTTGGAAGCCAAAATTCCATATAAAATTCAACTCATGCCTGAGGCCTGAGTTGGCAACCATGATAAGGAGCCAAATCTGTAAAGCACTGGCAAGTGTCTTTTTGTGACCTTACTTCAATTTACAACCAGAAACTGACCTTGGAAGTGGCACCAGCGCCTCACAGCCAAACTGGGCACATAGCTGGCCATTTGATCCGTACTAAGCTTCTCTTCTGGTCCTCAAGTCATTTGAGTTGCAACCTCCAATCCCAGGATGGGTTGATCGGAGTTCATTGGGACTGTGGGGCTCCAAATCATTGATACCCTCTGCGCCAGGTTAACATCCAAATGATTGGTATGTGCTGAACTGGGTGCTCCTAAAAATCGATTGGTTTGGGAAATAATGTCCTTATTATTTGATGGTCGTAAGTCGTAACTCCAAATCGCCATGCCACAGCAGCATGTTCCCAATTTTGCTTGCCGGAAATTCTATGTGAACCATGATTTTTAAGTATGTTTATGCTTCAGAACACCATCTTCCTCTCAAAAATACCAAATTCTGGATCTAGATACTGATTTTTTATGTATCTTTAGTTTTCACGGTGAAATCAGCGTTGAACGCGAAAAAACCACCGGGCTCCCGGCTCAGAAGTCGAAAGAGCGCAGCTGCGGCCACAGCGGCTACCAGCTGGCAGTGGATTTGGTGAGATTTCATGTGGAGAATCCTCGAAATAATGGGAAAATCATGGGAAAAACGTGGGAAATCATGGATTTCATCACTGGAAATTGTGATTGAATGAGGATTCCATGTGGAAAAATCATGGAAGATCAACCAACAACTTGGGGATTTCATGGGAATTGGTAATATATCTTGAAATATAGCTAAGAATATGACCTTTTTTACAGGGATACTTCAATTCGGAATATCGCTGGAATCACAGCACGCCATGAGAAAAACAATCCACTGGTTGCGCCTGCACAATGACGAAGCTTACAAGACTATGAACCTGCAGCAGGATTCGTGGTCCATGCCGGGAAAACACCTGGAACCATGGTGTGGTCCATGCTTGGAAGCTCCGATTCCCATCCCACCTGGAAGCCTATCTGGGTGAGTCCCAATCCAATGGTGATGGCCGGGTTGAAGACCTCAACGGTTGAGAGGATCCCCAGCCATGAAAAACCATCACGACATTCCCTTTGAAAATAGACTTCGAGTATCTCTGGCTTGACCAAATACGGTACCCTCAGGGACCAAGAATCAGGCATGGTCTGCCCAATCCTTCTGAGCTACCTCGTTCTTTTTGGCTATGTCCCTTGCTTGTGCTGGTGATATACTGGAGATGCCCATTGGTTTCGGCCCAAATGGGTTACAGGTGGCATCAAAGATCTGGTGGTCGTGGAAGGAATCTCAGCCCCTCTGAACAATCTCGTCTGTCGGTCAATGCCCCCGCTTTTTCTGTTTACAAGTGATATATACGTACAAATATATCACCTTGAGCATTTCCTGGCAGTACGATCTAGTCTGGTAAACCCAAGAACCATCAATATCCTCCAAATGTTTCAGTGTTTTATTCAAATAATCAGATAGGTAATTCTAGGTATCAATGTGTTGCTAATGTCAACCACGCATGAACAAACCGACTCTTCAATTGGGTACCATTTTAGCAGCCACAAACATCACTTGTTTGAGGCTGGGGTTTTGGTGGTAGTCATCCGAATCATCCGATATGTTTAATCACTGAATATCAACCAACATCATCAAACAGCATCGAAGGTCATCAATGTTAAATCATGTTGCGTAGTATTTCAATACCGTCAAATATCCCAAGATCATCCAAAATCTAGAAGATGTTCATACCATCAAGTATTATCAACATTGAATCACTTTCAACAATACATCCAAAGATCAAAGTTTAAATAGTTACTACATTAATATCATCATTAATATCCGGAATTAGTTACCCTCTGGTGATTTAATGTAGCTATGGAAAATCACCTGTTTTGAGAGGTAAATCATCTATAAATGAACATGTTCCATAGCTATGTTGAATAACCAAAGTGTGTATATATATATATATATGTATATCTATATACAATCATCCTGAAGTAGATAGAATCATTTTTTCAACCATAGCTATACACTCAAGGATGATATGTCATCCTGCAGCGTCCAAGGGGCCCCAGTCTTCCGGCCGCGCGTGCAGCTGAGCCCGGCCGCCAAGGTGCTACTGGCAGCGATGCCCTGGGAGCGACTTGGCTGGTCGTGGCTCCAAGATTCCCCAGAAATCTGTTGGCTGAACCAATGGATTAATGGGATTTTCCATAGGAAAATGGTGGTTTAATGGTGGTTTAATGGTGGTTTAATGGTGATTAATGGTGATTAATGGTGATTAATGGTGATTAATGGGAAATTAATGGTGATTAATGGGAAATTAATGGGATTTTATAGTGATTCAATGGGATATTAATGGGATTTACCATCTGCTGATGACTAACAGTTCGCCATGGAAAGATCCACCCATTTTTAATAGGTGAACCCAGGTAAACCATCTATAAATGGGTCATCTATACCATGGCTATGTTAAATAACCAGGTGGATCTTTGGATGATAAACTTTTCGGTGTTTTCGCCCTAGCGGGTATGAAACCAGAAGTGGAGGATTGGATGATTGGACACAACGGTCGATGGGATGAGGATGATGTACACTTGAAAAACCCAAATACACCTGGTTTTGGAAGAATGAAATCACATCCATTTCTGGTGATATTTTGGATGATTGCTTTTATTGAGTTTACCACATTGTTGTGGTTGATGTTGTTTTTGGTAAAGGGAAATTTTCCGTATCGATGGATATTTTCTGAATGGATATGTGATGACATGTGATATTCAAGAACAAAATATCCACATTGGATGTTTCTTCGCGTGAAGGAGGCTCTTTTAGATGCAGTGTCCACTAGCCATCACTCGCCACACACTTGAGGCAGCCACGTAGAACTGATTTGGTTCATTCTCGGGATTGTTCCTCTTACCGGAGACCTCGGTTGCTGTGGATATTCCTTGGGAGGTAGCGTATATAAAGACTGCCAAGTTGAGCCCGTTAGAGTGGGGATTTTGGGGGGACCAAGCAAAGGAGGCATTGGTCTTTGCAGATGTGTCTGGCTCAAACTTGGGATCCCACCAGCCACGTCACGTTTTATCACTTCACCACCAAAATTGGCATTAAGAGCCCAAGTCAAAATTTTCGCTGGCACATCATGGCTATCGCGAGATAGACACGCCACCCATCTGCAGTTGGGCAACGCAAAGAATCACGAAATTCAACATCAGGGCATAGATCGTCTCCACCTCAGCATGTGCCTTTTTGCCGCTGAAACCCACAAAATGCAGCACGCAAAGCTGTCAAATGGGTTCAAAACCGACGGTTATTCACAGAACCCAGCAGAACAGGTCTAGAATATCACCAAAATCATCTGAAACGAAACCAGGGGAGGCCTCGGAGCCTGAGTTTCCACACCACTACATCTCTCCCAGCTACATGGATGACCTTAGGGCCGGCCGTCCACGAGCTGCCCAGCCCCGGGTGTTTTTTTCGGTTCTCCATGGCTGCAGCCCACCCAGCATGGCCACCAAGAAACCGATCGCTCGTGTTCCTCAAGGAGCTGTCGAGCAAAGAGCATGGCCATGGTGGTCCCAGCAAGCTGCAGAAGGATGTAAACCTTGGAGATCCAAAAGGACCCGATTCGGACCCAAGGTCGGTTCCCGAGTGACCCCGAGTTCGGGCAACGCATCAGCTCAGATTTTGATAGATTTTGGAGACCTCATCTAGAGATGGGAGCAACAAACCAATAAAAAACCTCCAACTTTTTTGGGGGAGCACATGGGGTGGATTCTAGGGGCAGTTCTCCAAATCTTGGGTGGGGGACACACCAAAAGCAGACTGAGGCAGTCACAAATGCATCCATGAGCTGCATCTTGCCAGCACAAAGCCTTGGCTCAGTCCGGCTTGGTGGCGTATGCAGGGTACCAATTCACCCACAATATTGATCATTCTTAGTATAGTATTCAGCTGGGCATTTCGGGAAGTTTGACCCCAAAGCTTTTGAGGATGTTGAGGTATCGTTCAAAATTGAAGATTTCACTGGTGACTACTGAGACTTAGAGGGTCCAACAATTTGACCCGGGCCAATGCTTGGTTTAATCCCAAGGTGTTCCAGATATAAAAATGTGTCTTTCTCACTATTTCCATGAAAAATATCCATGGATCTATAAATTCCCACCAAAAAGATAGCCTCTGGTAATGACTAACATAGCGAACTGGAAAGATCCACCATGTTTAATGGGAAAATCCACTATTTATGGTTATTTTCAATAAATGGATTTATAAATTCAGTGTGAATGGAAAAATTAATTAATGATCTAAACTATAGATACTATGTGAATTAGATAATGGATTTATAAATAGATTATATAAAATTCCCACCACCATTAATCACCATTAAATCACCATTTTCCTATGGTTTTCCTATGGTTTTCCTATGGTTTTCCTATGGTTTCCCTATTTTAGGACACCTCCAAATGTGTTCCCACTATAGATCTCCAGTGTGCTCCCCATGATTTCCACCCAGTGACATGGCCACCGAGACGGCCGGATTGAAATGTCCACCCGACAGGGGCCCGAAGGCTGCCATCATCGCCTTGGCGAAAAGGACTATGCGCTGACCCAAAACCTGGGGGGTGGGTGGTGATTCATGGTGATTACCCTCTGGTAAACTAACATAGCTATTGAAAATGGCCATTTATAGTGGATTTACCCATTAAAAATAGTGATTTTCCATAGCTATGTTAGTTTACCAGAGGGTAATGGTTATTAATGGTGATTATACTTGATTATAAATGATGATTATACTATGGTTATGACTAGCTGATAGTGGTGATTAATGGTTATTGATGGTGATTAATCTTGATTGTAAAATGGTGATGAATGGTTATTAATCTTGATGATATCATGGTGATGAGTTGGGATACCCTCTGGCAATTTGTTGCAGCCTCTGGAAAATGGATGGATGATGATTACCGGGCAAAAATGGGGATTCTCCAAATTAGACTAGCTGAAGATTTTGGGGAAAGCCCTTAAATTTTCACCGGGTCATCATTTTCCGTATGATTTGAGGGCCATATTTTTTGGGGCTTGCCCATCTTCCTATATGACCAACCTGCAAACCAGAAACCTCAAACTTCAACACGACATTTCATGAAAACCAACCCAGAAATCCATCACAAGAATTTCAGAACAACCAATCACCACAAAACTCAACCAAGCAATCACAAAAACTTTCATAACAATCAACCATCATAAAATTTCACAATCATCATCCAGGAATCCAACAAAAATCAGTCAACCAATCATCCCATAAATTTTCAACCAGGGTAACCTTGCCCCATAATTCTTTCCCGACAATTATTCATAAGAAATTGTGATAAGTTCATAAATATGTTTTCTGAGGAGAGCTTGGGGTATGCTTGCCACATCACCAACGTGTATGGGAGCCGGATTTTAGACGGATCAGCTACCAGCATGACCTGTCTAGGCACATCAAGCGCTCCAGCGCTTTCCAAAAACTTGCCCATGTAAGTGGCTCTTTCAAGCTGAAATCAAGGCTTGTGCTTTAACATCCTTTGCTGGAAAGATTTGACTTGCACTGCTGATACATTACAAATAGTTAAGCAACTCGTTGCTGGACTTCACCTCGAAGCAGTCGTCAATCCTAGCCTTGCTTTGGTCTGCAGTGGCGCAGTGGACCATGCGGTACATATCCGTCTCTGTGAGATCCACGTCCCTACCGTCCAAATATGCTGAAGAAAGCCCGCAGCTTCCATCAGCATGCCGATAGACACGATCACCGAGCCGGGCCGTGTTTTGGCCGCACGCTCCCCAGCTTACTGTCCTCAAACAGCTTGGTGCTGACCCACCTTTCTGTAATTCCGGATCTGTCCGGCTGTAGCAAGCCTGGTCAAGGATAGTGGGCATGTCCGGCAGCAGTTTGTGCGGTTGATGATGTGGCACGGGTCCCACTGATTTTTTTCCAAAATCAGCATGGCAGAAAAGGCAGCGATGTCAATATGAGCCGTGAGGATTGTTCGAGCTGCATATGATACAAAACGGCGGACATGACAACTTTCAAGCATCTACCATGTAACAAGATAAGGCACATCACAACCAATTTGGAGATACTTCCTACTTTTTACTTCCTACCGGGGTTTGCCAATGTTGCCTTGACCAACCCTGTTGTTTATTTTCGTTGGTTGTGACACCACGTTTCACCCATCTCCAAATATCACGGGGTGTTACCCAGGACCTGCTGCCACGACACCAGCAACGCGCAGGCGATGGAAGCGATCTCCCAGCCCATGGGCGTCTCCAGCACGTTGCCGGACAAGACATTGCACCCCACCTGCGTTGGGTCGTGAAACGGGTTGCAACGGCCCATTGAATCGCCATGAATCCATGGCGGTTTAGATGTGCCCCGAGTTTATGGCCATTGGATTTCTTGGATTTCCTATGTTGAGACATGTTGAAGTGTAGAACGGACCCTGCAATACTGCAAAGCTACTAGGGTAAAGAGCGACTATCTTACACAAACCATGCTGTTGTCGCAGATCTTTCACCAAACGATGTGCTGAAATCAGTTTCTGAAGACAAGCCGTCTACTTGGATGCGCATTCCGGTTTGTACGTCCACCGACTATGATCATTTCACCTGTTACTAGCAAAGCCAAACATAGTTCTTCACAGACTGGGTGGTTCCAAACCATAACCATCGACAAAACGCAAAGCATGCGCCAATTCTGTTTGGATCCTTTTGGTGTCAAACATTCTGGAATGCCGAAATTGCATGCAATACGGTTTAACCCTCAACATCAGCAGCCGCTTGTGGGTTCATTCAGGTTTGTCTGAAAATATTGTGCCTTGAATCTCGATGCTTTAATCTGCCATCAATTGATGGAATCCCACATTTTCCGACTGTCCCCTTTAGATGTGCCTGAAAATGGGCCGTATACCCCAAAAAATTACCAGTTCAAGAAGAAAATGGTCATTAACCATCAAATTTGGGGGTTGTCCCACTTCTGAGCCCCATTTTTCGTTTCATTCCTGGAACCCCAAACAAGCCAAACAAGCCAAACAACCAAACGGTTGTTTCCCATGGTGAAGAAAAATGCTACACACCAAATGGTTGAAACATGTTGAAACTAGTTGAAACTGAGGTCAACCACCATATCTATGTCTGCTTCTTTAGGTTTCCAGCGTCATCCCTTTTAACCTCTCCATTTCAGCCCGCACCGTGAAGGCAAAGACAAAGCTCCCCAGAAGCTCCGCTGCGGCCGACGCCGGCCGCATCGGCGCCTGTGCTGGGAAGATGGCTGACCAACAACAAATGATTTAGGGCCCATTTACAGATTATTTACATACTAACAATGGTGTTCCATAGCTATGTTACATCTTTGGGGCTCCAACCATCTTCAAATGTCGTAACATGTTGATGTTGTTTTGAAAAAAAAAACAGAACAAATGCTAGAAGGATGGTTCTGGGGGGTATATGACGTTGTTCTGCTGGTTGTTATTGTTGTATGATAATGTCTGCCATCATTGGTTTTGAGATTTTTGATGTGGTGGTTTGGGGAAAAAAATATGTTGCGAGTTTAATGTATTGATGTTGTGATTGCTGTAGATAAGGGGGCCATTGGTTGTTGCTGTTGTGCTCTATGTGAGGGTTTGAGGTGGAAGTATTTGATGTGTTTATTAAGCTGTTATTAATTATGAGGTAATGATGTTCATGCTCTCCAGTTTCCTATTTCATCCCATAAGTCTGCAAAATAATTCTGATGTTTGATAAGCAAGGGTGTTTTCTTACATCGTTAAGCTCATCCGTTGCTATAGCTAATAGTGTCAGATTTAGTCTGTGGTATTGTCTGTGTTAAATGAGTTTTTGTTCACGTTCTGAGGGAAAGTCTTTGTCAAGTATGTTGTCATACGTCGCTTGGACGAAGTCAGACACATACCAACATATCTTATCAATCATCCATCCACTTTCTGCGCTCCTTTCTCAAATCTGTACCCGGAATTTACCCTCTGGTAAACTAACATAGCTATGGAAAATCACCATTTTTAATGGGAAAATCCACTATAAATGGCCATTTTCAATAGCTATGTTAATTTACCAGAGGGTATGTCTTGTCAATCAATGAAATGCTGAGGATTGCTTTCTTCCCGAACTGTCGTATCTCTTCATTTTGTTCAAGCTGCTTTTCTCTCCCAGTGTTCATCCCCAAGTGACGTCGTGACGTCACCAGCACCTGTTAAAGAGTTACAATCTGGGGCCCCCCAGTGATGTTAGTTGGTTTATAAAGCCCATTAACTATAGTTATAAGTACCATAAACCATAGTTATTGGAGTTATAAACCAACTTAGCTATCTTGGGTGCCCCACATTGTAGAGAGCAAATAAACGGCTTTTTGGCACCTGGCACTTGATATCGCAAAAGCTTCATCTCCTTGGTGGATGCCCAAAAAATCGATGCCCAAAAATTCCCAGAAGACATCCGCTAGGTCCCAGCCTGCTCCTCGGCTAGTACATGGAAGTTCGTTTGGCTGATGCTGAAATAGCCAATGGCAAATGCGAAAAACGGATCGAAAAGCATCTCCGGTGACCAAATGAGCCGCCAGTGGGGCATGAAAAGAATTCCTGGAAGTTCATCGGCATCATCACCCATTAGGGTATATAAAATGGGAATTTATGGGAAAATTATGATAAAAGCTTTAGGTTCGTCTGAAAATGATGTGAAAGTCCCATCATCCTCAAACGGCTGAACCAACGCAGCCGTTCGTCTTTTCACGCCCAGCGTAGTTGCTGTCGCCAATTCGCTAACATTCCACGCCACAGCTCCCTATGGGAGTTTCGTGAAACAGCAGACCCTTTGGGTACATCAAAACAGGCTTCCTCATATTTTCACAAGTCATACAAGTCACCAAAAAAGTGATTTAAAAGAATAAGGGAGGAGGAAATAGAAGGTGGGATAAATCACTATTCATATAATATCCATGACTGGTTCACAAAAAAATATCACCATGTCATTTCCAGACCTATCTATGGAACCCACTCTTTGGGGCCTATGCGACGCAGGTTTCACGTCGCTTTCTGGGCTTCTTGAGCCAACTGCGTCATCGACGCCTGAGCGAAACCAACACTCTTTAGCATCTGAAAGCATCTGGGGGGTGATAATCATTGAAGGATCCTATAATTCTCTATAGCTATAGGTGTTTCTGGAGGGTGATAATGATGGGAGGATCCTATAATTATCTATAGGCTATAAGATGCTATAAGTGTTTGGAGGAAATCACTGGTGTTTGGGGGCTAATTTTTCAATTTCTCCAATCAAACCATGGGTGTTTGGAGGAAATCATCTTGCGAAATCCATTCTCAGCCTGGACCGTCCCAGTAAATCAGACTGTGTTCAGTCCTTGAGATCCTCTCCAATCTAATACCCCAGGAACTTCGAGTGGGTTTGTTTGAAAATAGGGAACCTTCAAAATCCCATGCTTTTTAAAACTCGATTTTTCACTCTGAAATGGCCATAGCTGGGGGCTATCCCCCCGTATTTCGACACACCCTTCGCTGAAGCCCAGCGGCGGCGCGCTTTTGGATTCCTGGGGTCAAGCGTCCAGCCCAGGATCGGCGGGATGGTAATGGACTTGTGACCCATAGCTCAGCAGCCAAAGCATTCCCAAGGTCTCCCAAACTTCCAAATCAGGCCACACTGACGCTGAAGCCAAGCTGCTAACAGCCAAGCCGTACTTGGGCATCAGGTATCCACTTCTCCTAAAACCTGGCCGTGGGAGATGTTGCTCGAGACTCGGTGTTTGGGGGTCTCTCCTCACATTTTGGCACTTTGAGTTTTGCCGGAAATTGATGGAAATTGATGGAAATAGGGACCCCCAAAATGTGAACGGTGATCATCATTCCTATCAAACTCGCCATTGTGGTTCATCCCCCATTTTTGGACAAGTCATTCATCCTTAGGATCCCAGATGCGTCGAAAAGTATGCTAGGATGCCGGGCTTTTCGCCACCTCTTTCACAAGTTCGGTGGACGCACCCTTGGGATCTGTGAGCTCTTTACCCTGGCGTTGCGAGTTGGTTCTGATGATCTGATGCAGTAGTTGTTTCTGGCGAGGGCCTGCATTCAGCCTAGATACAGTAGACAGATAGGTAGGTAGATACATAAGATAAGATAGATAAGTTACAAGCTGGATAAGAAAAGATGGATCAGATAAGACAAGATAAGATAAAGATAGGATAAGATAGGATAGATAGGACAGACAAGATAGATAGGATAGATTACATAGACGGCATAGATAGGATAGATTGCATAGATGGGATAGGTGGGATAGATAGGATAGATTGCATAGATAGGATAGATAGGACGGGAAAGGACAGGATAGGACAGGATAGGATAGATCACAAAAGCAGGGCTGCCTTCCTAGATCCCTTATGAGCTTCGACTGAGCCCTCCACCCTTGACTCAATGTTGTTGGCTTGAATCTGATCTTGAGGACGCACCTGTCCCCAGCTGCAGTGCCAAATCAAGTTTCCTCCCAAAAAGAAATGGACATTTCCATGCGTTACTTTCTGTTGCGCTATCCCCCGACAAAAGAAAATGCCCCCAATACTGACATGGATCCAATACATTTCACTGAGGTCTTGTTTGGAGTGCATGAAAAATATCATGGAACTGATTGGAACTGACTGGTTAAAGGAACTTCCTGTTGTTGTTGTTGTTGTTGTTGCTGCTGCTGCTGCTGTTGCTGTTGCTGTTGCTGTTGCTGTTGTTGATGGTGATGATTGACTGATTCACTGATTCACTGATTCACTGATTCACTGATTCACTGATTGACTGATTGCTATTTCCGAACTGATTGGCTGGTTGAGGAAATTCATCAGAAATTGAGCTCAGCACCAACGCGCGGATCTTCAACTTGCCTTGAACAGACCTTGGCCGAGTTTGGAGCCGGCGTCTTCAGCTTCGATCACCGAATTTCCAAAGGTTCTGGGAGAAGGGGCGAAATCATAAGCCGCAGATGTAGCAACTGGTTCAACGAATCATAAAATCATATATAATATGTGAAAATCGATGCCATCCCATGATGGGCCGCTGGCTCCAGCATCTCGATCTGGAGCAGTTCGTCCATGTCTGGATCCTCTGGACCCATGGGGGGTCATGGTACTCTTCGAAATTGAGGATTTGAGCCGATGCCCCCAACCAATGGGATTTCTCACTCAAAGATTCTGGTGGTGAAGCCCCCAATCTCGACCAAGCTCCATGTCAGACCAACATCTGCCCACCATCCTCCAAGGGCTCACCGCTCTTCTCTGCCTTCCGCTTAAAAGGAATCATCCCGGGGACACGGTTTGTGTGAAAATCGTCCCCATGAAACAAATGAAAATTCCAACCCATCACTATTTTTGTAGAATCTTGTTTTGCTATCTTTGGGGTTGGTATAAGAAGCTTATGAGATGGCAATTGAGACAAAGTCGGTGAACATGACATGATGATACATGGCAGGCACCCCATGGCACCCCCTCCAGGATGTGGCAACTCCATGTAACTCCCTCGTAGGTGTTTGCGAAGGATTTCAGTCATCCATAGCACCAAATCCACCATGAAATAGTAGTATAATCCAACCATGTTTACCATGAATGGTAGTTTCTGATTATGTATGTAGTATGATTGTATATGTATAATTACATTCCAACCATCCTTTTTTTGGGCGGATTTGATCATTGATCATTCACCCTCGCACACCTGCTCGATGATCTCGCGTCGACGCTGAGCTGCCTGTGGCTGCATCTTGCTTCGTTATGGTTGGTTGATCCCCTGGTTGGGTTGATTCTGGGATAGATGGTGCATCTCCCATCTCCCAAAAAACACCTTCTCTATCTGTATGGCTCACCTCGATGGCCCACTTGCTATCAGGTGGAGCCGGGGCTGGCAGGTTGCGCATCAGCACCTGAGCCGGAGTGATTTTGATGGATCTTAAATGATGATTAGTATATGACTAGAAGTAGTAGAAGTAGTAGTAGTAGTAGTAGTACTAGTAGTAGTAGTACTAGTAGTAGTAGTACTAGTAGTAGTAGTAGTACTAGTAGTAGTAGTACTAGTAGTAGTAGTACTAGTAGTAGTACTAGTAGTAGTACTAGTAGTAGTCCTAGTAGTAGTACTAGTAGTAGTACTAGTAGTACTAGTAATACTAGTAATACTAGTAGTACTAGTAGTACTAGTAGTACTAGTAGTACTAGTAGTACTAGTAGTACTAGTAGTACTAGTAGTGCTAGTAGTACTAGTAGTACTAGTAGTACTAATAGTACTAGCAGTATTAGTAGTACTAGTAGTACTAGTAGTACTAGTAGTACTAGTAGTACTAGTAGTACTGGTAGTGTACTAGTACTACTAGTAGTACTAGAAGTACTAGTAGTACTGGTAGTACTGGTAGTACTGGTAGTACTAGTAGTACTAGTAGTACTAGTAGTACTAGTAGTACTAGTAGTACTAGTAGCAGTAGCAGTAGCAGCAGCAGCAGCAGCAGTAGTAGTAGTAGTAGTAGCATCCGGTTATTTAACATAATTATGGAAAATCACCATGTTTATATATCCATGTTTAATAGGTAAATCATGATAAATCATCA
>Ga0126342_10005660_pt1 | contig 21908 bp, 27 predicted proteins | sample Cyp1metagenome_FD_92528 | JGI IMG/M metagenome (GOLD analysis project Ga0126342, IMG submission 92528) | Coral microbial communities from Lord Howe Island, Old Settlement Bay, Australia - Cyphastrea 1 metagenome | ecosystem: Host-associated > Invertebrates > Cnidaria > Coral ... | reverse complement strand
GAGCTCATCCTGAACTCCGGCGCTTTGACCACCAACGTTTGGATCACCCCACGTGACAATCTTATTACATCCCGGGTACCACAAAGCAAAGGCACCCTTTGTTGCAGCTATCTTTGGCTGCTGCCACAGCAGCCACGTTGTCTCCACTCTGAAGCCCGGCTTTTTGCAGAGAGTCTGCTGGATTCAATAGGCGCCCATCAGCCGCAGCTAGCCTCAGGAAACCTTTCCGCAAAGAACCTTGCGCAGCTCTCTGCAAGTCTGCGACTGTGCCACCCCGCAAGACCGAGATGCTTTCACAGCGCCCACTGGGCAGGGACACCTGGAGTTGTAGGCTGCTTTCAACCTGGCTAGACGTCTCCATCGCACCACAGCCAACTGAGGATGCTATGCTCCAGTTTTTGCTTCCAAATACAATGGGTAAGTGATAGGTTTCCATAACTACCAGGGTCATCAAGTGGGGTATGACTGATATTGAACCAATGGGGATTCGACCGCCAAACCGTTGATTTCAGTAGGCTGACTGTTGGATTTCTGGTGGATTTCTGATGTCAAAATGTGATGACGGTCATGTCACCAACACGGTGAAAACCTACTCACTTCATGTTCACTGCCGAAAAATCCCAACAACTTAACTGCGCTGAGAAAAAGCTGCGCCCTTCAAAAATTTCGACTTCAAAAATTGTTGATCGAATCAAAAGACTCACCAAGTTGGAGACAAATAGGGTTTACCTCCAAATCATCCATTTTTGTTTGGGATGTTCCATGAAATAAACCATCCAGCTATTGGGGTCTCCCCATTTATGGAAACCACCAAAACTGAAATGTTGGTCGAATTCTTGAAGTGTCGACTGGTGATTCTCTTCGATTGCTAAGCCCAACACGTCCGTTGGTCTCATTGCTGTCGTGAGTTCATTTGGATCAAAATTGGGTCCTCTAAGCACGGGTCCCAACTCATTAAGTAGACCGTAGTCATTTTGACAAGAAAGAAAAACGACAACAGATTGCACTGAACGCAAACACCCACTTTTTTCCATCTACCCTCTGGTTATTTAACATAGCCATGGAAAATCACCATTTTTAATAGGTAAACCATCTATAAATGGGCCATTGCCCATGGCTATGTTAGTCATAACCAGAGGGTAACTAATTTGGGTACCAGTCCTGCGTTCATCAAACGCGGCACCTTTTCAGCCGGAAGTTGCAGGACAAGTTCGCCCGTTTTCGTCGACCATACCTCGACATCGATGGGAAAAGCCAATGGTACCCGGCCTGGTAATAATATGGTTTCATACAATGTGGGGCCCCCAAGATAGCCAAGTTGGTTTATAACTGCAATAACTATGGTTTATGGTACGCAAATAACTATAGTTAATGGGGTTTATAAACCAACTTATAACTGGGGGGCCCCACATTGTATGGTTTAATATGATTTTCCCTCTGGTAAACGTTTACACATTAAAATGGTGATTTTCCACTAGTGAATATGGTTTCAATATGGTTCCCTCTGGTAAACGTTTACATAACTATGGAAAGATCCACCATCTATAGCTGGGTAAATCAAAAAAATGAATCACCATTTTCAATAGCAAACTGTTAGTTTACCAGAGGGTAAATGAAAAATAAGGGAAATCAATGGAAAAATCCATGGTAAATGAGTCAGTGGTAAAATCCAGAGAAATTCATGGTAAAACTCGCTGGCTACTCCGTTTACAATGGAAAAATCAGGGAAATCCATGGTTCATGAAATGGAATCCGGAAATCTACCAGAAACTCATGATTTATGGGTCAATGTTCCCAGTAAATCAATGGTAAATGGTAAACCAATGGTTGATGGGAAACCTGCTGGTTTTTGCTAGTAATTATAGGGGTCGACTGTGTCCCCTCCAATTCTGGGCTGTGTTTTGTGCTGGATTTGGTTGCTCAAACGTGGTTTCGGTATCGAAAATAGTGGGTGAAGTTGGAAACATCAGAATTTTTGTTCAGAATTCTAGATTTTTTTCCACAATTTCAATGGTTAAGTTGGAAAATAATGGGATTGGTGCAGAAAGTGTGGATACCAATAGAATTGCAATATTGATGAGCTGCCTATGATGGATCCCCTAAACCATGAATTACCGATTTTTGGACACAAAAATGTGTTAAAAAAAGCTGTTGCATTGCCTAACAGTCTAACAATCCAAGAGTGGCTTGCTGTCGAAAACAAAAAATCAGGGTTGACGCTTGCTGAAGTGGTGATTCAAACAATGCCTGACCTGGATTTGCCAAGAGGGTAAACTAACATAGCTATTGAAAATGGCCATTTATAGTGAGTTTTCTCATTAAAAATGGTGGATCTTTCCATAGTTTTTTGTTAACGTTTATGTAAACATTTACCAGGCCGGGTAAGGAACCCCCCTTCCAACAGAAGATCATCCCGAATCTTCGATTCCCCTCCCTTCTAAGCCAAGATGATCGATTCCGGAAATCCGTATGAGTTGGGGTATCCATTCTTACAAGGTGCTTGGTGGCTCATCCCACTTAGTAAATGGGTTATAACCCCAGTGATTTACATGGGATAAGTAGGGTTAATCCACTTATAATTGAGGTTATAACTCACTTACTAAGTGGGATGAACCACCAAGTGGTGCCCCAGTTCGTTAGCTAAGTTGGTGAACATAACTCCAACAACTATGGTTGATTAGGTAGATATATCAATTAATTTACTATGGTTTATAAACCAACAAACATCACTGGGGGGGGCACAACCTTGTAGTAGCCATGACAAAAATAGAGCTATAGCCAGCCAGGGACACAAAAATGGATTGGTAGAAAAATTGGGAAATCCATTCGATGAGTGATTTGGAGTGCCCCTATTATATTGTTGAGATCTATGAAACCATATTTGGAGTGTCCCACAGTATGCAACACATCTTAATCCATGAGTATCTCATTCTAGTTGAGATAGATATTAATTGGGGTATCCATAGATTTCCTCAACTTTTTTTTTCACTATTAATGGGACACTCACCTACTGAGAATGGATACCCCAATGAAATTAGTATCCATTCTTAGTAGGTGAGTGTCCCATTAAAACACCATTTAGGACACCTGGATTTCTCATTCTCAAACACCGGAGGGTAACCACGGCTTTTTTTATGTCTCCCCCGAGTGAACCACAGATTTTGGATGCCACCATTTTTTCAAAACCGCGATCTCCTCAACAAGGGGATATGAAAAGTGATGATTAGAAATGATTACCCTCCAGTAAATTAACATAGACCCTGGCAGACAGGGGTTGGAAGATGAGTGAAACCACTAAAAATTGGTGATTTTCAGGGTCTATGTTTATTTACCAGAGGGTAAGTTCCTAAATTATCCATGACGGACATCCAAACATGATGCTTTTCCCAAATGATTTTTTGAGACATTACCATGAAGGGATATTTTCAAAATGATGAAGTCCCAAAAAACATCTGGTTGGTGGTTGAGCCTACCCCTCTGTTGTTGGTGTATAGCCTATGAAAACCACTCTTAACCAGTCATGTTCCAGTCACCACCAAGCAGCAAAAAAAACAACAAATCGGACATCCCCCCTTTTCAGCGGTATTTTTGGAGGTCTGGCCACAACAAAAATTTCCGGCACCTTCACCACTTGATCTTCACCACTCGTGGCGGCATAGTCCTCCGAAACGCCTAAAAAGGCACTTAGGCATCTCAGAATCTTATCCACCCAGATAATGATTAGAATCCCAGAATCTTTCAGAATCTCAGAATCTCCCAGATGGGAATTCAAAGAGATATGTTTTTTGATATGTTTGCATCACCAATAGTGAAAAAAACACATGATGAATCACAAAAAAAAATGTGTGAAATAGTTTTCTGTTATAGGGATATATATAATGGAATATACCGTATTTAAAAAAAATACTCAGAATTCATTGAATCAAAAAAAAACAAAAATCATGGTTTAATATGGTAAAATCATGTTAAAATCATGGTTTAATCCACAGTCAATCTAGCCATATCCACAGGGACCCTCTATGACTGGGACCCTACATCCACATGATCCAGTGCGTTCCACCTCGTTTGGGGAGTGGTTTACCATGGCGATAAAGGGAGTATAAGTTGAACCCCGGATGAGACTATATTTTGTTGGGGGTTTGATGGTGAAATCCCCACAATATGATTTGTTAAATCCAAACCTCTAGCGGTTGAACCCCATTTTGGCAGTTAAGTCCTTGTTGTTGACGCTTACAGAATATTCCTGTTAAAATTCAAGATCAAATCCCCAACAAAATCCCCAGTGAATGCCATACACTATCCCCAATATTACCATCTTTATGGATGGTAATGTCAACCCCGGATGAGACTAAACCATGGTTTATGAAAATTAGGGGGGGTACTCCTCCAATAGTCACAATCTGATACTTTTTTATGGTACCCTCCTAATTAAACAGGCCTAAACGGGGTTTATTAATCCAGGGTTGACATTATAAGTTGAACCAACCACAAATGGGGACAGAATGCGGACAAACCCTCCAGTATTCAAACATGGTGTGCCTTTATTTTTTCGTTTTCTCGGCTAACCTCAATTTAATTCGGGGGTTTTGGCTACCGAATAGGTAACCTAAGCTGCCACTGACTGTCACCCAGCAAGACGTGAAGCGTTTGTTAAGATGACCCGGTCGCCAGGTCGGAAGTGTTAGTTGGGAAAACCCTTCGGTCGCATTGAAAATCATCATTGAGTGACCGATGATCACTTCTGATAGATGAAAATCCTCATGTATAAATCACTATAACAGATGAATTGAAAAATTATTATGATTGAAAATCCTCATTTAGTGAAAATCACTATAACAGATAAATCCTATCTGGTAAATCACTTCTTATTGTTGAAAATCATCATTTAGTTCGATGATTTGCCGAAAAACCCATGGTGATCTTCCATGGCTACGTTAGTTTACCAGAGGGTAGATTGGATCTACCCAATATATTGGGGATTACAATAATCCAATAGGCTAATCCCTATAAACCAGCAAGTATTTCCCTATAAACCGGGTAAGTTCAAGGCTTTGTTGTCATGCAGCTCAGCAAGCTGATTCGTTTTCTATGATTGTGATGGTTGTGTCTGAAAATGTGGTGTAACTGTATAAAATCGGTTAAATCGCAATTGCAAATGGGGTAAACTGTACATATATATACCCCCACCAAAAAAGCTATTATTTCATAGTTTCTTTATGCGAAAATGATGGTATAATTAAAAGAATAATTACCAATAAATTTTACATATTTTTTTTTATGAGACAGACAGACAGACAGACAGATAGATAGATACATACATACATAGATACATAGATACATAGATACATAGATACATAGATAGACATGTGGATAGCTGGATAGACGGATGAATACATGGATGCATAGATATCGATAGATATAGACATAGATATATATATATATAGACATATAGATATACATATACATATTTGAATTAGATATAGATGTGGATATGGATATCAGTTTTAATAGCTAATCATCATGTTCATGCATTTTGCTTGTGTATTTGCCATTTCCCGTGGTATACCCATTTTTCAGAAGCATCCATTTTTTTAAGATTCCCAAAAAACATCCCCTATCAACAAGTATCCCAAAACAACATTACCCTCTGGTAAACATACAAAAAACGATGGAAAATCACAATTTTCTAGCTGGGTAAATCAACTATCAATAGCCATTTTCAAGTTCGCAAAGTGTAAACGTTTACCAGGCCGGGTACATAGGTTCCCCGCGATTTTCGAGGAGCAAATGCCCATGCGGCCAATCATCGCCCCATGAACGAAGGAATGCTGGAGCGTCCCCTCCAAGTTGTACAACTGCGCCACTTGAAGACGTTTGTCCTGACATGTTCACGGAAATCAACCAGCACAGGGATCTTGTCAAAACCCCCATTGCCAGGAAAAAACCATCAAAATAGCTCGTAAATGGGATGTTCATCACCCCAAATTTTATGTTTGAAATGCATTTCATCCATTTGAATCACCTAAAAATTGTGTAGCAATGGTAGTTTTCAAGGTCTTTATCCATAGGTCTTTTTTAATATAGAAGTTTGATGATTCTAGACCTCGCCTAGGCAAGAAACCAAGGAATAGTTGGACCACGATAGATCATGATGATTTTTCCCGTAGATTTGTGCGGCATCCAAGTCGAAAAAACGAAATGTAGGTGATGGTTTGATATGGTTCAATATGACTCAATATGGTTTAATATAGGTTAATATGGCTTAGTATGGTTTAATATGATTTAACTATTACCATTGTTGTTAGCGTCCTTTATATAATAGATTCTATCCAGTGTGATGCTGTCTATGTTTATACCGCGTTTTGCTGGTGGCTGTCGTACCCAGTCAACGCTCATAATACAAGACTGTACAGCTGACTCGTTCAAAGTTTTTTGTTGGTTGACATACTCGTGACCCATTCCAGACCCAGTTGGTCAATGATTTCCCACGGAAAATGACTGGTTGGTGCTGAAAAAATATCAGTCAATGGGAAAGATTATCCCATATATTATGGAAAAATAGAAAATGTTCCAAACCACTAACCAGATGATCTACAAATTGTGGTTTTTCCGTATCTGTCTTAATTCAGTGGGGGGTGGCGACCCGTGTGGCTGTCCTTGTCGTCAGCCTTCATGCCATATGGTCTGCTGGACCTGGGAACTGAGAAGAGGAATGACATTTTGAGTTGGGACTGCTCCAATTGATGACAATCTTACTGGGACAATGGATGACAATTGTGGATTATCACCAATAATTAGGACAATATTATAGATTATCACCATTGTCTCAATTTTGATTACTCCAATTGATGACAATCTTACTGGGACAATGGTGCTAATCTACAATATCGTGTTTTGTCCCCTAAGTCTTCAGCTACCAAACCCAACACTGAATTCGTCTTACTGCACTAGCCCCCCTGACACTTTGGATAGCCGGGTAAATTGTCCATAATACTGAAAACTGTAGACCTTGGTGGTGTGTTGATCCTCTGCTAAAAGTTTAACCCTCAGTGGGATGTGTGGGTAAACCATGCAACCCCAAACACACTGGAAATCAAAGTGTATGGCTTACGGCTATTCTGCATCATACCGCTTGTATATAAAGATGTCCAGTCGAGAATCTGTGCAAGTTCCATATCAACGAACCAACGAACAAACTATGGTGCGTAACCAACGAAAATGTCCAGACACAGCCATGGATTTGACCCAAAACTGGGTTCCAATGGGAATGGCAAGGTCACACAAAGAAAATGGAATAGATAGCCTCCTGACCCACCATGAATGTAGATCAGTTTCCTAAAATGGGTTTTCCACATCCTCTGGTAAACGTTTACCCTACCCGGCCTGGTAAACGTTAACAAAAAAACTATGGAAAATTCCACCATTTTTCATGAGAAAATTCACACAATAAATATGGCCATGTTCAATAGCTATGTTAGTCTACCAGAGGGTACGTTATTCGTCTAGATCTTCAGAGGAAAAGATCATTGCATTGCCGGTCGCAGATCGGTCGAAAAGAAAAGATCAACTTCTTGACTAGAGACCAAAATCAATTTTGATATTTGGTCAAAAAGAAGATATTTTCAGATATACCCTCCGGTAATCCTGGCAATGGAGAATCACCATTTATAATTAGTTGATTTTCTCATCAAAACCTCCATATTTGTGGGATTTTGAGGTGCCATGTTTGGATAAAACCAGAGGCTATTCTCATATTTAGAAGATCATGATATGTGATGAACCAAAAAAACACGCTGAACATCAGATCTCCCAGATGCTCCCAGGTTGATCTTGTAGACATTGGATTCTCTTGATATCCTATCCCATTGTACTGGTTGGTTCATAGGTTCATAGGCATCTCAACTAATCGTTGCCTCCCCAAAAGATTAGCCAGTATAAGCGCCTATTTCGTAACCAATCAACCATCAGGTAACCATCATTTATCACTGACATTCCCATATTTTTGACAGTTACACCCAAAAAACAGTGGTTTCAACCATGTCTCAGCTATCTCTGAGAACTTCATGGAGAAACTCCAGGGAGGTGCCCAAATCTTTCTTCAGCTTGCGTACAATGTCAAGGGGCCCACATCAACCCACAAGATTTCAGGTTTTCACCACCAAAAAATGTGGATTTCACCAAAGAAAATGGTTGATTTGCGATTCGTTTATGATGCTAAGATGGTGTATAATTCCATTTGGTCACTTAAATATATGTTAGATATCTGTAGTTATAGGGGTTACAAACCATCAGACATCACTGGAGGTCACCAAATGATGGGGTGGACGTGTTCTTTCGGAGTACCCTTGACCACTGCTCAATGGAACACCATTCAAGCTGGCCACCATGTCCAGAACATGCCGGCATCACTCATCAGCCACTGTGGACTATAAAGGTTTGCTTAATCCCATCCCTCTGTAAAGCATGAAACAACCCCATTCTATGGTTCCAAATCTGTATTTTCATGAAATTTCGTTTGGGGATGTTGGATAGTAGGGGGATGAAATGAAAAAAGTTTAAGGCGTTGGTGAAATTCCCATATACCCATAACGGGTTGTGGTTCACGAATGGTCGTTGACTTATAAAATAAATTCTAGGACTTCACCATCAGGCCGATACAACTTATGGGAGCATGTTCTCACCGTTTTCCTTCACAAATCGAGTTGCGGATCATAATGGTTGGTGAAACACGGAAATCCAAGTTCATGGATCATCATCAAAATCATATTTTGCAGTATGACAAATCATCAACTTGCAGACAAATATCAGATTGTGGGCTACAATGCCCATAATTTCCCATCATATCCCGTCAAAATGGCAATAAAATTAACCCACCACCATGTCCTAAAATGTTCCATGCTTGAAAACCCCTCGAAAACCCCAAAAAAGGGCGTTAGCTTAACGGTCTCAGGCTAAGGTTCGGTGCAGTTTCCACTGCGGCTTCTGGGTGAATTTCGATTCCAAGAGGTTCAGTGTTAGCGTTGGTGTGTGTGTATTGTTTTCCTTCTTGATTTTGTTGACGTCATTGTTGGTATTGGTGTCGTCAAGGTTGACATTGGTGTTGGTGTTGTTGGGCGGTGTTCCCAGGATTCCAGGAGTACCTTTGCTGGATATCTGCAAGGAAACAGCAGTGCCATTCCCTATGTCGCAGTGAATCTGGTGCAAACTCAACGTGAAAACGACAACTGCACACAGGAGTTGCTCTGTCATTATTCTGCAAAGATGGCAGGGAAATTTTTCGAGGCCAATTGAAGGCTACCATTTGTGTGTGCTCTGAGTGTCCGGCTGTTCACTTCTTGGACGTTTACTCTGCGAGCTTTTTGAATTCGACTTTGAATTCTTCGAGGAGCTCTCCATTGTGCGACAGTTCCTTTCTCTTCTCCGATCTTCTTTCTTCTTCTCTTCTCTTCTTTGACTCTTCCCACCTCTACTTTTTCATCTGTCCATATTGTCGGAAGTTTGACTTCTAAACTTCCTTCAATAAATATAAGTTGTAAATATATGTATATATATAACTGTACAAATATATATTACAAGAAATGGATGCATTACGTGGCGGACATGATTCAAGTTTCAATTCATCTTCAAAAGCAGCAGCAAAGGAAACCAAGCTCCTGTGGCACCACAACCAAAACCACATAATGCGCCCGGAAGCAAGCACAAGAAGAACAAGAAGAAAAAGGATGAACTGCCGTATCTTCCACACGCACAGCAAATTTCTTGGGCCGAAGAAGCGACAGTTTCGGCCGGGCTAACGCAGTCTTGCTTTCTTTGCATCAAAGCTGCGATGAGCAAATGTGCCTTAAATTTGTTGCACAAATAAAGACAGCTCAGGCAAGCACGAAGCAAGTGCCGACATCACCGATGACAAAGCTCGCAGGCCGTGCAGGTAAAACGCACGCATAATCACATTCGAACATATCTCTCTGTATTATAAGAATCCTTATAAAATCTTATAAATGCCTTTTTTCTCAGCGGTTTTTGGTTTTTTCTTTGGATTGCCGTTTTGGTGCGCTGGTTCTGGGATGGGTCGGGGTCACCTGGGCTCAGAGGAATCGATAGGAACCGGTGCCCAGTGTATCCATGTCGCGCCGTCCGAGCAGCGACAACATCACTGAAGTGCTGCAAATGTCCACATTGTACATGGTGACCTTAGTGGTGAGGCTCTTCCAGTTGATTTTTTTAAACCAAAATTGATCGATGAAATGAAAAACTGTCGGGTTTATGTCAATGGGAGATCTTCAGGATCCGATTTAATGGAGGTACGTTAGTACCATATAAGGCCATATTTTGTGGGGATATTCCCTTACATAGCCCTTACATTGGCCTTATATATGTTGGGTACCTCCAATTTAGGAAATGGCCGTTGATTATGGTGCATACACACATATCACGTATATATATATATATATATCATGTCTATAACAGGTGTACTGTATAAACAAAATCTTCCTGCAAATCCTGTTCCTTGTCAAGAGAATCACGAAAAGAAATGAAGAGATCCAATACCAGACCAAAAATCAGGTTTTCCAGGGGAGAACTACGAGACACTCTCGCTCTCGCTCTCTCTCTCTCTCTCTCTCTCTCTTTGTTGGGAAAATGACCGTCTCCACCATGATTTCGGGTCCCCACATGACCACCCAATCACCAAAAAAACGGCCAATACGGCGCTCCGGAGTGGTGATCCGGCATGATCTTCCAATATGGGGGTGTTCATCCACCCCCCGACCCCAAGCCGAAGCAAAGCCAGGCGCTGACACTTTGCCTTTGCTTTGCAGGGTACAAAGAAGTGACCTCAAAAACAACATGCTGCTGCCGTGGAATTTGGCACAACTGCCATGCCTTTGGTGAAAGATTCGTTCATCAAACCCTGGCTTCATCCATGGTTTCGGCCAATTTTCCTTCAATTATGGGATATGTTTCATAGACACGAGGCAAAAAAAAGTGGACCCTTTTGGTAGGATAACTTGGTTCCACATCAACTGGACATGCGACGACCATCTCAAGGGCGCCAGAACTGATTCGATCGGCAAATTGCCGGGCAAAAAGTAGTGGCAATTTGCGGGAAGCTTTGCCACTTGATGATTTTTTTGAATCCAGGCAAGTTATGGAAGATAACAGATAGTTATGGATACCCTCTGGTAATTTAACATAGCTATTGAAAATGGCCATTTATAGATATTTATAGTGAGTTTTCCCAATAAACATGGTGATTTTCCATAGCCATGTTAGTTTACCAGAGGGTAGTTATGGATGTTATCCAGCAAAGCAAAGGTAAAATACGAAATCATCCAGCGAAGAGGTATGGGTTTATCTGGCAATTGATAGACAAAAATGGTACCCGGCCTGGTCAACGTTTACATAACGAACTGGAAAGATCCACCATGCTATCTAGCTGGGCAAATCAACTATTTCGACTGGGCCATATAGCAAACTGTTAACGTTTGCCAGGCCGGGTATAGCTGTATCCAGGAAAATTTCGTAGATTCCTCGACCAGGACATCAACATCTGAATTCCTCGTCTGAAAATGTTGAGAAGAGCCCATTCCATCCGATGTTTCAACATCATTTAAATAGTACCCTTTGGTAAATTAACATAGACCCTGCCAGGTGAGGTTTGGAAGATTAGTTTCCATTAAAAATTTGTTATTTTCAGGGTCTATGTTTATTTACCAGAGGGTATATCAGGGTATCCCATTTTTTGATACATACACCTTACTGGTGCTAAACGTAGGGAATGGATGGGTTGCTGCGGGTTGCTGGGATGATTATTACTAGTGATTATGGATCATTCCCGAAAAATTCCCTGCTAAGCACCAGTAAGACACATGTGATTAATAAAGGGCTAGTGCTAGTAAAATGAAGATAGTATCAACAGTGAATACGATGGGATAGTAAATAACAGGTCAACATGATTACCCTCTGGTAAACATACAAAAAACTATTGAAAATGGCCCATTTAGAAATAGTTGATTTACCGAACTTAAAGATGGTGATTTTCCAGCTATGTTAAATAACTAGAGGGTAATACTCCTTTTTATAGCTGGGTAAATCCACTATAAATGGCAACTTTTCCCGTTCGCTTTGTGTATGTTTACCAGGCCGGGTAGTTGTTTATTCAAAAACAAAAAATCGCTACTTGGTGGTTCATCCCACTGCTCGTAAGTGAGTTATAACCTCAATTATAAGTGGATTAACCCGCTCCTTATCCCATGTAAATCACTGGGGTTATAACCCATTTACTAAGTGGGATGAGCCACCAAGTAAAAACCATTCTGGATGTCCATACCACAAACATCCTGGATTGGTCTAAGGGATTTTTAACACATCCCTTAGATTGGATGGTCTTAGATATCCAGTCTGACTGTGCGTACTCTCTGGTTATGACTAACAGTTCGCCATGGAAGCCATGGCCCATATAGAAATCGATGGTTTACCGTTCTTAAAAATGGGTGGATTTTCCATGGCTATGTTAAATAAGCAGATGGTGTATCCTATTAATATCCCATGATATCCCATTATAAAGTCTATATTCCCAACGATCCGACATATATCCAGGATACTCTACGATAGGAGATCATTGTAACTTCTGTTATCCCAATAAAATGCTAATTACCCTCTGGTAAACTAACGTAGCTATTGAAAATGGCCCAGTCGAAATATTGAGTTTTCCCATTAATAGCATGGTGATGTTCCATAGTTTTTTGTAAACGTTTACCAGAGGGTAAACCTCCATTTTCCATCATTTCCCTATGGTTTTCCTATGGTTTTCCCATTAAAACCTCCATTTTCCTATGGTTTTCCTATGGTTTTCCTATGGTTTTCCCATTAAAACCTTCATTTTCCTATGGTTTTCCTATGGTTTTCCCATTAAAACCTCCATTTTCCTATGGTTTTCCTATGGTTTTCCTATGGTTTTCCTATGGTTTTCCCATTAAAACCTCCAATTCGATCAACTCCAACCCTCGCTCCAAGCGACCCGGATTTCTTCTTCTCGCCGAGGTCAAAGAGCTCACCAAGGCCATTCTTCTCGCCCGTGGCCACATATCTGTCCTCAACCCAGGCTGTGCCGACCGAACGAACCCTGTACAATGAGAATCATAATAATAATAATGGCAGGTACTGTGACATCCAAAATTGGAGCATTTTAGCAATAATAACAAAAAAAACATAATAAAAATAAGAATAATCATCATCATCATTATCATAATATGGGACATAATTTATATATAATGATTATATATTATTGGTCCTACCAAAGCAGGGATCTGGATGAGCTAGGACCAAATTCCCAAAAGTTTGGCCATGGGACACTCCCTTCGAATCATTATGCTGGGAGTGATGACGTGCGGTCGCACCAAAATTAACTACTTGGAATTGTCCCTATCATCCCCCATTGTTGTTCGTCAACCCCCATCTTGGCTATGTAGTTTTACCACCATAGTTGGTTAAGCCGTCCACTTGAATCGCTCTCATCACTTTTATCCCTATAGAATTGATAGTTGAAACCAAAAAAAAACACCTTGTTCAGTTACCCAAGTCCCAGTATCTAGCCATAGAATAACATAAAACAACTAGTCATCGTTATATCCCAGTCGTCATGTCCCATTATATCCCTGATATCCAATATTGTATACCATTAAATTATATTCCCAATAAGCTCATTTTTCCTTAATCATTATAAATTCCATTGCAACAGGATATCACATTCATATTCAGTTGCTTATAGATATCTACCATTTTCATGTGTATACTGTGTATATATATATATACATATGTATATATAATACTGTCTATATATAATATACCATTGAATCATACCCCATGATAATCCATAAATTAATGGGAAGATAAATGGGAATTACTTATCATTAATGGATATTAATGGTTTAGAGCTCACCATACCTCTTCTCCGAATCACTGGGTCTTCCCCACGAAGATGGCAACGTTGCGCGTCTTCTGTGCTGTTTGCAGCGTCTGCAGCAGGCTTCCCTTCCTCGCATGGGAAAGCCACAGGGAACCCTATGGAATCCTAGGAAAAGTGTAGATCATGATGGGAAAAGCCGTGGGGATGTACTGGGGAAATGGTAACAACAGCAGGTTATGATGGAAAAGTGTAGCTTATGATGGGAAGCAATGGGGAGATTTTTATTGGGAATAGAGTGGGATATAGTGGGAAACAATGGGGAACTTGGAGAATCAGGGAGATTTTAGTGGGGAAATGGCAATAATAGCAGATTATATACTGGTTGGTGGCATACCTACCCTCTGAAAAATGATGGAGTTCGTCAGTTGGGATGATGAAATTCCCAATATATGGAAAAATAATCCAAATGTTCCAAACCACCAACCAGATATAAATGGAATGATTGACAAATGCTTGGGTATAGAACGGGAAAACCATGGGGATAGTATGGTAATACAATGGAATACTTTGGGAAAAATATGAACATGGTGAGTGATAGTTGATACCTATGGAAAATAGTAGGCAAACATGGGAAGTCATGAGAAAAGTCTGGGGAAACATGGGGAAAATCATGTGGAAATCATCTGGAAATCCCGGAGACATCATGAGTGGAATTTATAGGCACCCCTAATGATGAGACTACTTCCCTATATAATACCCTCTGGTAAACATACGAAAAACTATGGAAAGATCCACCATGTTTAATAGGTAAATCCACTATTTCTATGGCCATTTTCAATAGCTTTTTGTATGTTTACCAGGCCGGGTACTCCCATGTTTGAAACCCCTATTCCGTATGGGAAAAATCCACAACGACAACCTGCCGGCAGATGAGCTTCGTATCGAAGACCCGCGCATTGTTATCCTCTGCACATAGCACGATGAATCCTCAGAAATTTGGCCACAGCGGTGGATGTTCCGGGCCCCCAGAGACGGTATATATCTACCATCGAACTAAGCTTCTCTAAGTAAACCCATCCAAACTAACCATATCAGGTTGATCTACTTTCCCATCTAACTATAGCTGCTATGTTGTACTAACCATGAATCCTAGTTTAGTTTCTCAGCTAAGGATTAAATTGGTTAGGGGCACCAAAAATTGATGGGCTCCAAAAACACAGCATTTTTCCAGCTGGACCAATTTGTTTTCTGTTTCTACAAACTTGGTGAAGCACATGGTTCTACCAATCCTCTACCGTATCACGGGAAAGAATCCAAGATAACCCTTACATAGGCCTTATAATAATATGGTAGGTACCTCCAATTTAGGATCCTGGAATGACCATTGAAATTATAGTGTTGTACATCTGTCCAAGAAATTTGGACAGATGTCAACCCTGGATTAATAAACCCCGTTTACGGCTGTTTAATTGGGAAGGTACCATTTAATTATCACCATCGGAGGAGTACCCCTCCAATTAATAAACCATGGTTTATTGATCCCGGGTTGACATTAGAGTATCTGGCGATGGTCCCAAATGATTCGAGCACGCCATGCAGCTGAAAAAATCCCAATGATAGTCCCATTGAATCCCATGATAATCCCATTAAATCCTATACCCTCTGGTAATGACTAACGTAGCTATTGAAAATGGCCATAGAAATAGTGGATTTTCCATTAAAAATGGTGATTTTCCATAGCTATGTTAGTTTACCAGAGGGTATGTCTTGGTATCACTCATGATATTCTCATTCAATCCCCATGGCCAGCGCCACAAAAAAAAGAAAAAACATCCCCTCAGCTCTCTCATCACCGCGGCCCAGCGTCGCTTGTTGGCAGCCACCGCACGTATCGCCGTGTCGTTGACTTCGGAGCTAAAGAGGAGGCCATTGCTGTCCACCATGCGGCCGCTTTTTTTGGAGGATCAACGCCACTTTTTCGGTGGTTAAAAATACATGGCCATGGATCAATACCTATAAATACCATTTTTAGGGGAAATGAACATCCATTTACCAGCTAAGTTGATGTTCACCAGGGGTACAAGGTTTTGACCCATCCCCACATGCTTAACAAGTCTACTCGTTTTTTTCAATGGGGGTATATATTTAATATGTACATGGGTCGCAGAAATTGAGAACTGTGAAGCTCGAAGAAATCACATTGGGATGATGAAAACCATGTGAAAACGAAATTCGGTGGTGCACCATGTTTGTTTTCCTGATACCCTCTGGTAAACATACAAAAAACTATGGAAAGATCCACCATTTTTAATGGTTAAATCCACTATAAATGGCCATTTTCAATAGCTATGTAACAAATTACCAGAGGGTAACATGCAAGCTGAAAAAGCGTGGTTGTTGCAAGTCATTGACTTCCAATCTGGCTGAAATTCATAAATCCAAGTTGTGTTGCTTTTTTTGATTTGTGACTCATCCATTCCGTGATGTTCCGGAGCTTTTCCTGCTGCTCTAAACAACATTTCATCACCAGCCGATTCTTACATGACATTCAGCCGACTTTCAAGCCAGGATGACGACAGAATCCAAGAGTCATCCAACCATCAACAATGCTTGGGGCTATTGATGGGACCCTCCAGGAAACATAACCTCTGGTAATTTAACGCAGCTATTGAAAATCACCATTTTTAATAGGTAAACCATCTATAAATGGGCCATTTTCAATAGCTATGTTAAATTACCAGAGGGTAGCTATGATAGCCTATGGAATCCATGGCCCATTTATACGATATCATTTTTGATTTTGATAGCCATCTCAGTTTACCGGGCGTACCACCAGGATTTCAATGGAGGGTACCACCACAGTGATTTTCGCCAAGTTCGACCACCGAAGGGTACCACCACAGTGACACCGGAGTTCAGCGACTAGCTACAACGGCTACAACGTGCCCCCCAGTGATGTTGGTTCGGTTTCACCCCACTTACGTACCGTAGTTCAATATATCTACCATAAACCCAGCAGTGAAATACCCGTGAACTAAGCCAACTTAGTTACCCTCTGGTAATTTAACATAGCTATTGAAAATGGCCATTTATAGTTGATTTTCCCATTAAACATTGTGATTTTCCATAGCTATGTTAGTTTACCAGAGGGTATCAGAAATCAATTCTCCCCATAATTTTTAATTTTGCTGGTTCAATCTCTATCAATTTTAAGTGCTAACCACCCCACCAATCGTATATTTTTGTGAATCAACGAAGACCAGAGGAACCTTGCAACCTGGCCTAGCATCCAATGCACCTATTGCTATCCCCAAAAAGATAAGAAAAAACAAATCCGAATCTAAAACTGTGATGAATGACTAAAACTGGTTGGTGGTTTCACCTGGTTTCAACCCCTCCGAAAAATATGACTTCGTCAGTTGGGATGATGACATTCCCAACTGAATGGAAGAATAATCCAAATGTTCCAAACCACCAACCAGGTATCTATTTGGGGTCTGATAACTGTTCAATCTTATAATATGGTGTTCAGTTACTATGTTATGTACCCTTCGCTATACATTTGTCTGTGTGCAGTATATACTATGAACATCTATGAACTATGTTATAAGTCCCACCAACAGGACATTCATGGCTGCTACAGAATAAGCATCCAAACTGGCTTAATTCATCCCATATTTGAAACAAAACCATATTCAAGAAACAGAACCCATGTCATTTATTGGCAGTCCATGACACCTCCTTGTGGATGATTGCCTGTCTGAAAATAGGGTATACCTCCAAATATGGATTGACCAAATATTCGTTGGATATACCAAATGGATTTCCATCAAGTTTGGATTTCTGGATTTCCATCAAAATTTGGATCAAAAATCCATTAGTCAATCCTCCAGATATAGCCATTTTTTGATGGAAATCATGAGGATTGACCAATGGATTCCGGGTAGCGCCAGGTCCCCCAACAACTTCCGGTGGCAGCTCCACCTGAGATAAGGGGCGGGGAATGACAAAGGCGGGGCTACGAATGGGTTACAATTGGTATGGGTTTTCATGGGATATATGTGAGATTTATAAGGATTTATACTTGGGATATATATATATATATACTTGGGATATGGTTACAATGCAACAAAAACTTGGGACATAATTCATGGTCAATCTTTGGTGGTCTACAAAAAATGGTCATCTTCTGCTGGTTATGATGATGTTCTACAGCCAAAAACTCGAGGATTTTGGTTCTCAACTACCTATCCAAGGTTGGGGATGAATCAAAACCAGCTCCAAAACAATGTCTCATTCGTAAGTGAGTTATAACCCCAATTATCAGTGGATTAACCCGCTCCTTATCCCATGTAAATCACTGGGGTTATAACCCACTTACGAGCCGTGGGATGAGCCACCAAGTGGGATTTTGTCAAAGCCATCCAACTATCTTTGCAGCTAAAGATGACTATGAAAAGGCCAATCCCACATGAATGTGGCGAAAAACGTATCGCTGTGAAGATCGATTCATGACCCCCAACATTAGGCCGACAAAGTCATTGGAGATGTTGGTGCTTGGGTGTTGATGTCCACGGAAAGAGGACTTGATGAGGACTTGATGGGTAGTCGTATATGTTTCTAGGCGGAAATGGGAAAATCATCGATGGGGATTTGAATGCTATTAAGATCCTGGGCAGATTATTTGCTATGATGATTAATATAATGCTATTAATGGCTATTAATGATGATTATTTTAGGCTTATTAATGCTATGATGATTTGGATGGACTATCCTCAAATTGACCCATTTTTGTTCTACCCCAATCCTAATCATCATTCCAGTGACGTCGCGACGTGAGGCTCGGTGTAATTGATCCAAATATTCTACTTAAATAATTATATGTGATCATATATGTATATACCTCCATGTATAGATGATTTTCGATGATTTTCCCATTAGAACTTCCATCAAACGTTCGGTTATTTTCCATTGCCACGTTTTGAATTGCCGAATGTTCAGCTCATCAGCTAAGCGAAATCCCCGCGGAAAGCTAATGGAGCATGGCTGGAAGAAAGATCGATGGTGGAAAACTTCTGTTGCTGTGTTCTATTGAAACCACCATCAAGAAATAATGGAAGATGATGGATGGAAAAAACATGGATGGAACTTTCCCATTATAGATGGACATTTTCTATTTATAGATGGAATTTTCTCCCATTCAAACATGGAGAAAAACATCTAGAAACCATGGATTTTCCATTGAAAAATGTTTCATAACACCGAACACTCAGATCCCTGGGCCTTAATGTTCTGGAAAGTTGCTCAAAGACTAAACTCACTGATCAAATGGATGTTATTGGTAGGTCCCATTTGCTGGGTCATGTTCCCATTACTCCCATTCTGGTTTTTCTGTAAATCTTCCAATCTTCCCGAAAATCCTCCAAATAATCCGAAAGAAAAAAAAAGTCGTATCCCCATTTTAAGTGACTATTTCATGGTGATTTTGATTCATTTTCGTCATGTGGGTATGGATCAATACCTATTAATACCATTAGTGGGATGAACATCCATAAATCCCAGCTATTTTGATGTGAACTACAGGGGTACTATTGGTTTTGACCCATCCCCATGTTCTCATGAAACAAACGAAACACACGAGCTATTCACGGTGCCCGTTCACGGTAACCCGTTCCGGTGCCACGCGGCGCCCAGCGTGCGTCTCTGCGCCACTGTGAGCGCCTGGTTGAGACTTGTTTCCCAGCCTCAGGTCATCCAGGGCCTCCATGAAATATCCATTAATTCCATTTTTATTAATAGATAATAATGGATTAATGATTAATAATGATTAATAATGATTAATGGATGATAATAATGGATGAATTGGCTGATAATGGATGAATGGATTGGTTGATAACAATGGATTTCATCTTTATCTTTATCTTTATGATTAATGGATGATAATCATGGATCTTTATAATGAAATAGATTATTCATGGATTAAAAGATCATTTATAGAGATCCACCTTTATCCATCTTTATCCATGATAAACCATGAATAATCCATAGAGATTTTTAGATGTTCACATATAACTTCTGGATTATAAATATGATAAATCACTATTATTAACTATATTGCCATTTATTAACCATTATTGACTATGATCGATCAACCATTATTAACTACCAGAACAGAATATGAATCTTAAATACATTATTAACGCATTAACTGTTCATAGATTTGTGTATCTAGATTATAGATAACTACTTTTAACTCTTCAATGTGTTTATAATGGTTACAACTGCCTATAATCCAGTTGTAAATGGGGAACTAATTGGGATTTAACCAATAAGTATGGTAATACTTATGAGGATATCATGGGAGGTAGCCGTATAAAACCAACAATAAACGGAATATCATGGGGAACATAAACCCAAATGTAAATGGGTTATATGTTTGGTTCCCACATGGATAGCTACGTGGTGAGAATAAACGAGATTAATTGGGGTTTATGGGTACCATAATTAATGGGTTCAAAACGAACAAACATCATTAATTGGGATTTATGGGTACCATAATGAATGGCTAACATAATACCGGGTTTTGATTATAGTTACATCAGATTTTAAACCAACAAACATAATTTGCGGGCCTCACTTGGGGATGTAATTGGTGCTATGGCTAAAAGGTGAGTTCACCTACATAAGTTGGGATACAACCCCTCAGATTGGTAACTTTGGTTATGTATATATATATATGTCTATATATATATAGGTATGTCTATCTATCTATATATATATATATTCACTTATATACATATGTATATATACATATATTCACTTATAGCCGGAACTGCACCCACAGATTTGTTGATATAGATTGGCAATTTAGACAAGAATGTTGATATCAAACGAATGTAAATGCGCACCCAAAAAAACACTGAACTGATGTGGTAGACATAAGGCCCTAAACTGTAAAACAAATGTGCACTGCTGGATACGAAAGCATGGTTTTCTGACGGAATCTGATTTCAGGATCTTGGGGTATCACGTTCTCACACCTCGCAGTCATCCGAATAGATCCGAGTTGACTGGGCACTGAATCCACAAAATCTGCAACGTCATGACCGTCCCAATAGCTGGGAATCCGTAACACATGATGAGGTACCCTCCGGTAAACGTTTACATAACCATGGGAAATCACCATTTGTTTATGGGTAAATCAACTATTTCAATGGAAAATCACCATTTTTTTTTGGAAAATCCCCTATTTCTATGGAAAATCACCATTTTTTTTATGGGTAAATCAACTATTTTTTTATGGGTCATCTTCAAGTTCGCTAGCAGTGTTAGTCAACGTCATTACCAGGCCGGGTCGAATCCCTATGGATTGATGACGACCGTCCCCCTATGGCTGAAAAAAAACTATACTGCTTGGTGGTTTTTCGCCCTACCCCTCTGAAAAATGATGGAGTGAAAGTCAGTAAATTCTACGAAAGGTCAGGTGGGATTATTCAGAGTATGGGGGATCAGGCCCGCTAAGGTTTGCGAAGCCTCAAAGCTGCAAAGCCTCTTTGGCGCTTCACGCCTCAAAGCTTCAAAGCCTCAAAGCTCCAAAGCCTCTCTGGCGCCTCACGCCTCAAAGCCTCAAAGCCTCAAAGCTGCAAAGCCTCTTTGGCGCCTCACGCTTCAAAGCCCTCAAAGCCTCAAAGCCTGAACGCTTGGATGCTTTGGCGCTTTGGCGCTTTGGCGTTTGGCGGCTCTTTCAGGCTTTGGCGCTTCTTGGCGCTTTTCCGACGCCTCAAAGCCTCAAAGCCTCAAAGCCTGAACGCTTGGATGCTGTAGCGCTTTGGCGCTTTGGCGCTTGGCGGCTCTTGCACGCTTTGGCGCTTCTTGGCGCTTCTTGGCGCTTTTCCGACGCCTCAAAGCCTCAAAGCCTCAAAGCCTGAACGCTTGGATGCTTTGGCGCTTTGGCGCGTGTCCTACGCCTCAAAGCCTCAAAGCCTCAAAGCCTGAACGCTTG
>Ga0126342_10005659_pt1 | contig 21909 bp, 32 predicted proteins | sample Cyp1metagenome_FD_92528 | JGI IMG/M metagenome (GOLD analysis project Ga0126342, IMG submission 92528) | Coral microbial communities from Lord Howe Island, Old Settlement Bay, Australia - Cyphastrea 1 metagenome | ecosystem: Host-associated > Invertebrates > Cnidaria > Coral ... | reverse complement strand
CTTCTGACTCTTTCTCTTCTCTGATCTTCTCTCTTCTAATCTTTCTCTTCTCTCTGCCTCTGCCCTGCTCTGCTTTTCATCTGTCCATATTGTCGGAAGTTTGACTTCTAAACTTCCTTCGAAGATAGAAATTATGCTTCGTGACTGTTGTGACTGTCGTGACTGTCGTGACGCCGAAAGTCTATGGATGTTTGGGGCCAGTCTCGGCTTCCATCCTTCGGGGATCATACCAGGGTGATATGTGCTTTATCTGTGCTTTATGTATATATATAACATATATAACATATATAGCATATATATATAACATATATAATATATATAACATATATAACATATATATATATATATAACATATATATATATAACATATATATATAACATATATATGTATAACATATATATGTATAATATATATAACATATATAACATATATATTTATATTTATAGAATTTATATTTGTATAATTTAAATTTATATTTATGATATATATATATATATGATATATGATATATGTGATTTGCACTTCAGAGACAAGAAAGCCTCGCTGTCTCGCTTCACTCGCTTCATCGCTCAGGTCTCCAAATTGCAATGGGGTTCCCAGCTCCCAAGTGGCGGGACTTTGCAGGAGAGGGGTTGGGATCAAAATATGGTGATCAGCTTTAGATATATTTAGATCTCACTGGCATTTTCTGGCAAAATTCGATGGAAGATGGATGAAGATGGATGAAGATGGAAGATGTCCGACAAAAGCATTTCGATTTGGGGATTGAGAATCATTCTGCAGGCCAGTTTTTCAAATCATTCCTCATGTAGATGCTCCGCCGCAGCGGCTCTATTCCGAAGCATGACGTCTGGGATCGCTTTGAAAGTGACACGATTCACAGGACCACTTATGATGTTCTAATCATATCAGATGAAGATATTGTATATAAATCATACGCAAAATATGTATGTATGTATATATATATGTATATGTATATATATAGAGTGAATATGTATATACATACATATATATATATACACAGTGAAATTTTACATATGTGTGATATATTCTTATGTGTGTTTCCCTGTTAGGTCTTTATCGGAGCCTTAAGTTTGAGAGGGCTCTTCGGTGCTCTTCCGTGCCAGGAGTACCAGGAGATGCCGTCCTGTGGAAGCTATGGCCATCCTCAGATTTGCCGCAGACCTTGCATCTTGTTCTTGCGCGGCACCTGCAAAAGGTCCGGCGATTGTGGTTTTTGCCATCTTCCACACGAGCCTTGATACAACACGCCAAAAAGAAACACTATGATCGTTTTGTTCCAGGGTATCCTGCATCTTAAGATGCATGGTATGAGTGAAATCTGCATATGACATTTCTGAATGGTGCGCTATGTTTTTCCCAGTCGCACAGTTTTCCAGTCTTTCGAAATAAACAATTCTTGAGGAAGCGAGAACAGCGTCCTTCGACAAGCAACAGCGGGAGTTTTTGAAGTCTCTCCCTGCGGTTACGGTCATGGAGATGCTGTTGCCATATGTCCGCAAGCAAGTGGAGGCTCACCAACGGGTGCCCCAGGAATCATGTTGGTATTGGTTTGTATATGGAGATCTACCCCAAAATTGGTTTATTTCTGGTCGGAAATTACCGATGTAGTGTATGAGGTATACAGTAATGAGCAGAGAAAGATTTGGTTCTGGTGAAAGCTACTGTTTACCGTTTTACAAGAGATTTTATGTTGCATATCATTGAAAACCACGCCCACATCTACCATAGTAAGCAGATTGAAACGTAATCATTAAATTTGGGCATTGAGGAATCCAAGGATCCACTCGCCAAATGGGCCTTTGTTCGTTTGGGCCTCTTTTTTCCGAGCCCTATTTGGGTCAACGCCATCCTCCAGGACAATGCTCTTCCCGGTGCTGGCGTTTTGCTTCAACTTTTCATCAGCGAGATTTCCATCCGTGAACACCAAAGTCGCACCCGCACTCCGCGCACTCCGTGGCGTGTTCGCTGTGTGTTGGAGCGCCTCAGTCTGTCCGGGCTGGTGGCTGTGGCCTGCGGCGCGATCCGTGGCCGTTTCCCGAAGCTCTTGTGCAATGAGCTGACGAAGCTAAGGGAAATGGCAAAAGACCTGGCTGAAGCTTAGGACCATAGGATCCTAGGACTTGGCTAGAGATGGTCCTTGTGTTGCAGTTCCCAAAGACAAATTTAGGGCGGAAAGATCATGAATGGAATCTTGATTTATCTTGATTTAGTGTTTAGGAATGTTTAGGCATGTTTAGGAATCCAGGGGGGTGTTTGGCATTGGAATTTGAAGTTGATTGTTCTTCAAAGGGGTGGATCCTTATCTGGGCTCTTCCCAGAGATGCATTTCTCCCGGGGGTCTGATCCCTGATTCAATATGCAAAATAGGTCATGTTTGGTCGAATGCTTTACGACTTGATCCATCTCTGTTTGAAGATTGAAGTCTTGCGAATTATTCAAGGCGCCAGGCAGTGATTTGTACACGACAAGCTTCGGAGTGTGTTATTTTAGGATGGTACTCGTCTTGAAGTCATTTGGGCAAGCTATGACGGAATGAACACAAGGACAGAATTGACAGGCTGACCACCTCAATGTGATCGGTCCCGTGTAGTGTCAAAAGAAGTAGTGTTCCTGTGATGATATGTGATTTGCTAAGTGTGTTGTTAGGTGGCTCACGAGATCCTGTAGGATCCGTGTTTTGCACCGTGGAATTAGTGAAGCCGAATTAAGTTCTGATATCATCAGACCCGATATGAGAGCATCCTATCACTTCCTGGACGGCTCGCAACTTCCGTTTTGTCTACCAAGGCAAATGTTTCAAGAAGAGCACACCTTTTCATATCAAATATAATTACAATTCACTATGTATATATATATATATTTATGCATATTTATATATAATACATGTGTTGCCCTAAGAATATGTGCACATATCATCAAATGTCAAACATTTTCCAGTCATACGCGGTATGATCAGTAGTGACGTGACTTCATATCTTTAGCCCAAAAGAATCAACGTTCGGTATTTGCATATTTTCTCAAGTCTCACAAAATGAAGAAAATGCATGCAATTGCTCGAAAAAAAAGCGACTTATGTTGACTTGGGGCGATTCTAATTATACAGCAATTAACCAGAGAAAATTCCAGAAAATATTGATAGAACAAACAATAAACAGGTGTCTGTTTTTCAACTCACAGTAGCGTGGGTTCGGCTAATCTTGGCATCGAACAGAGAAGGGCGTAACGACAAAAAATCCAGACAGCAAGGGCCAGTCACTGGAAAGTATTTAGCAGTGGGTATATGTGACACTTTGATGAATTTATACCTATTTTGAGTTATAATATATATATATACACATACATACATACATGCATGCATGCATGCATGCATGCATACATACATACATACATACATACAACGGACATGTTGTATTTATATATGGACACGTTGTATTTATATAATGTCGTACAACATGCGTCTCATACTCCCGTGGATGTATATATACATATTATCCACATGACACCTTTGTGAAGTGCGGCAAAAGGTTGGCTCTTGGCCTTGATTTTGGCCCTGATTTTGAAGGATATAATTGCAAACTCCTACAATTTGCTTTGCAGCCTGATGGCATGAAGCGTATGCCTCAAGTGTTCTCTGTTCCGGTGGACTGTCAGTGCCAGGTCAAACTATTTGAGGCAACACTGCCAAGCCAGGGTCGAGATTTCAAGCTGGTGAACCATCTATCTTTGAATTGTATACATATACATAAATACAGATATAATTATTTATATATATATATATATATATGTATGTATATATATATATATGCATGTATATGTTGTGAATCTTCCACAGTTTGTGCCCACACTTACACTCAGGTCTTCCCATCAACTGCCAGGGAAACGATTGCATTCATTCCCCCGCCTGGCTTAAGGGGTGGGTTGCGGCCCGGCATGAGCCTTTTGGAGGTGGCGGCAACAGAGGCCTTTTGATGCAGGTGGCTACTTGGTGTTTGGAAGCGGGGCTGCTTTAACACCGGCAGCGGAGCCCTGCGGGGCGTCTGCAACTTGGAGAAGAAAGAGGTGGACCTCTCAAAGCCTGAGAAGTACCTGGTGTGGACATCAGCGGTGAATCTCCTGGGGTAGGGGATCAAGGATGTCTGAAGGTGCAGCTGCATCTTCAGGTGGAGAAGAAAAGGGCAATGCTCTGTGGAATCTTCTCCCCAGTTTTGACCCAACGGCGGACAATGCCAAGGAGTACACCGACAAGGTGAATTTCCTATGGGGCATTTGCCCGCAAAGTCAAAGGGTATGCTTGCTCCCAGTCTAGCCCTTCTGTGCAAAGGGGCGGCGTGGTCAGAGGTCAAGAGCATCGCTCCTGAGCTGCCCACGAGTCCTGAAGAAGGTGTGAAGAACCTCCTCAAGGCCTTGGAGGTGTGGCAAGAGTCAGCAGAACTTCGAACCTATGATCAATTTGAGACAGCGTTCTACAAGATCACCCAAAAGAATGACGAGAGCGTCATCTCCTTCGTGAGCTGGCTGAATGTGGCCTTCACCGAGGTTGGCGAGGAGATAAATTTGAAGCAAGTGAAAGCATTCGTGCTTTTGAGGCAGAGCAACTTGCCACCCGAAGACAAACGTCGGGTGATTGCTATGGCTGATGGATACAACCCCAACAAAGTGGAAAATGCTATGCGAGCACTTGCTGCCAAAGTCCTAGGAGGAAATGAAGGTAACAAGGCCAAGATCTACCCGGTGAACCATGTGGATGATGAGGTCAAGGAGGCCTACTACATGCATGATGAAGAGATGGACGAGGACCAGGCCTTGTCTGTTCTTCTTGAAGAAGGTGATGAGTCAGCTCTCATAGTAGCTGACTTTGAGGATCAAGTTGTCCAAGTCTGCCAAGACTCTCCTGAGCTCTCCATGGCCTTCTCCGCCTACCAAGATGCCAGAGCCCGTTTGCGTGACAAAGCGAGAAGCAGAGGCTTTTGGCCACTGAAAACCTCTATGAAAGGAAAAGGGAAGAACAAAAAAGGAAAAGGCGTCTTCAGAAAGCGTCAGTCGTTGGCGGAGCGCATTGCTTCCAGCAATTGCCGCCAGTGCGGCGCCAAGGGCCACTGGAAGGATGAGTGCCCTGCCAGGAACCAGGTCCCTGAAAAATGAATGTGAGGGCTCGGGCGATTTAGGTCCCGATGGAACAGGCATCATCGACACTGGAGCCAGTAAGTCAGTGATCGGTGAAAACTTGTGAGTTCGCTGTTGCAATCCCTTCATGAAAATCATCGATCTCAAGTGAAATGGTATCCTTCTGAGACTGTCTTTCGTTTTGGTAACCATGGCATTCTTCGAAGTATTGGTGCTCTGTTTGTTCCTTTTGGAGACATGTGGATGAAAATTGAGGTCGTTAAGGGATCAACACCATTTCTTATATCCAATGCTTTCCTTCATTGTCATGCGCTTCATGCTGACCTGCTTGTTAGCCAGTCCTGCCTCAGGGTTCCGACATGGAAAAACGATGTTAAACTGAACCGGAATTCCAAGGGTTTGTTCATTGTCAAATTGTCGGAACTATTGGATGCAGCAGGGACACAGGTAGGTAATTCTTTGCAGGAGGAAGTGATCACACTATCTAGCAGTTTGCATCAAGGCGAAGGTAAGGTGAACAAACAAGCACTGCAGCAGCAGCCTTCGTTGGTGCTTCACGGCAGCGAGAATTTGAATACGGAAGCTGAAGCGGCTCAATCAAGGCCTTCAACCTGCTCAGTGTGCGCCAAGTTGTCTCCCAGAATCCCCGGCGCCCAGACTAGGAGTCAGTGGACTGGGAAGTGCTCTCTCGAACCATGTCGGATCGAGAGGGTCCCTCAAGCCCTCCACCAGTGGCAAGAAGAGTCCGAGATCCCGAGGCTGTGGAACCGATGAAGCTCTACATGGAAGAGACCACCAAGGAGGAGAAGATGACCCGGATGGCAATTCTACAGAGGGAAGTTGATCGGCTCCGAGCCGACTTGGAAAATGTGTAGATCAAGTGGATGCAAAAGTACCTGAAAAGACCTCAGCACTGCCTGACCAAACATGTCCTGAAAAGTTGTCACTATTGAAGTGGAACTGGCAAAGCTGAAGTCTATCTGGAAAAAGTCCAATGCCGGCATCAACCAACCATCTTGGGGACTGGACCTCTTGGAAGTTTATTGTTCTCCAGATTCAGAGATCACTCGGCAAGCTGTCCGTCTTGGTCTCAAAGTCAAGAGGTTCACTCGTCAAGATGGAGATCTTTCGACACCTAGAGGACCTATAGAAGTTTGGGTGGCCCCCGACTGCAAACACTGGGGAATTTTCAGCCGAAGAAACCTGGGCCGAAGCATCAGCAGCGCAAACAAGGTACCAACAGGTAGGGAAAATGAAAAAGTCCATTTGCGTTTGTGTAATGATGTCTATTGGTTTCAAATGGTAAACGGAGGTCATTTTCATCTGGAACAACCCCAAGGTTCTGAGGCTATCCTGCAGCCGGAAGTAAGGGATATCTATCATGGGACTCTTTGTACCACTTTTGATATGTGTGAGGTTGGGAAACTGTTGGCCCCAAAAGTGATGCAAAGAACCCGGGGAAATAATTACCTCCGAAAAAGGACAACGGTATACACTTCCTCCAAGGTCTTCCATGAAGCGTTTGATCACCGGTATTGTCCAGGAAACCACCAGCATGTTCCCATAGCTGGCAAAGTGTTCCATCTTGGAAAATGGATCTCAGTTTCAGAGTATGCTGCTCGATATTCTTCAGGTTTTGGTCGAAATGTTGCCCGGTATTTGTATTGTGGTGTTGCTCATGTTCCTTTGATGTGGGATGAGATGGAAGCCTCCCCTGAAGTAACCAAGGATTTTGTAGGAGAAGTCATATCTCAGAAACGAGATGCTGCAGCTCTCGTTCCGACGCCGGATAGTCATGGACCCGATTGGAAAAGGGATCGGCATGCATATAAACAGCCTCCAATTGGTCAGCATGGCTGTGCATCAAGTGAGTTTTGGGATGGAATCTTCAAAAATGCTGAAAAGGAAGTACCCAGGGTTGGAAAAATGATTTTGAGGATGGGGAGTTGGTTGATAGCATTCAAAGGGGCATTCCCGGTTTCAAAGTAAGAAGGGTAGAGTTCTGGCGGGGTACTGAACGGTTGATGATTCCAGAAAAGGGAACCGACCCCGAAATGATTCCACTGAGACTCACGGTGGTCAAAAATCGCAAGCGGGCGCGTCGGAAGTGCTCGGTCCGGCTGAGGAATGGTGCAACTTGACCAAAGGTCAACAAATTCGAAAGAGCCTGCCTGCCCGTATCAGCCTTACCATTTTTGTGTCAAAAGAAGAATTCGGGTCTCCCAAGGAAAATGTAGAGGGTATTCCTGCGGGTGATACTGGGGAGGTTGATGTTGAGATGGAGATTCAAGGACATGGGCCCCCAAAATGTGTGGCTAGGCATGGACCAGGGTTTCTCAACCTAAATGGTGAAGAGAGAAGCTAGTTCTTTTCGTCTTCATCACAACCTGGGACATCCGCTTCCCAACAAATTTGCAAACTTCTTGAAGAAGCGGCATGCGGATCCCAGCCTAGCCCAAGGGGCTCTGGATTTTCAATGTGACAGTTGCGCAGAATCTTCCAAGGGTTTTGACTCCAGTCGACCAGGAGTAATCCACGAAAATTTGGGATTTAATCAAGTTGCTGGGATGGACACTGCCACATGGACCAGCCAAGCGGGGAAGCAATTTCATTTTACCCATATTATTGACGAGGGGACTTTATTTCATGTTGGGGCTCCTGTAGATAGTGGGGATGCTGAGAGTCAAATCAAGATTTTTGAACGTATTTGGTTGCTCTGGGCTGGTCCACCTCAAAGTATCTATTTGAAATACCTCCGAAGTTTGGAAAGACAAAATGCAATCTTTGGACATTCATACCAAACTTACAGCCACGGATGCCCATTGGCAACTTGGAAGAGCAGAGATTCATGGAGCCATTGTCAAACGAATGTTGGATCGTATGGATCTGGAGAGTCCCATTAGAAATATGGATGGTTTTGAGGCTGCATTGACCCAGGCGTTTAATGCAAAGAATGGTCTGTCTAGGGTAAATGGGTATTCACCAGAACAAGCCGTGCTCGGTATCTCTAAGCGTCTTCCAGCGTCAATTGTTTCTAGCCAAGAACAGTATGACCATGGCAAATGACGAAGGGTCAGAAAGTGACCGTTTCAGAGAGCATCTGGCACGAAGATGCAGTGCTCGCAAAGCCTTTGTCGAAGCCGATAATTCATCCAGTTTGCGTCGAGCCTTGCTTCGGATGTCCAGACCTGTTCGGGGTCCTTTTGAGATTGGGGGTTGGGTGCTGTATTGGCGCCGAAAAGGGGCAAATCTCAGGAGGGCACGGGGACGTTGGTAGCGTCCTGCAAGTGTAGTTGCTGTAGAAGGAGCCCAAAATGTCTGGCTCAATCACTGTGGAAAACTGGTCAGGGCAAGTCCTGAACAATTGCGTCCGGCGAGTTTTCGGGGCGACACGTCGAAATCCCAAGCGTTCCCTAACTCCCTCAAAAATGGTGTCTTTATTGATTTGGATAGTGGGGAAATACTTGATGGGGATGAGAGTAGTGGGTATACCCGGTCATTGATGGAACCTGATGGAGAACTTTCGGTTGATGTTGATGGGGGTCATGAAGGGGATGAACATGGGATGGAAGAAAATGGGGAACAATTTAATGGTTGGAAGGTCCCAGTTCCTGCGTCACCGTTTGAGTCCGAGGAAGAACATGATATCCCTGAAGAAAACATTGGAGGAGATGGTGGGGGTGAGCAAGAAGGGGAAGATTTGTTGTTTGGTGATGATGTTGTTTGTAGTGTTGAAACTGGGGATGATGTCTGGGAAATAGATATTTCTGTGGACTCAAAAGAGGAATCTGCTTTGTTCAGTGCATCAAGTTCCGATGAGAGTGTGCTGCTGGTTTCCGATGCGAAGAAACGCAAGGTTGAGGTGCGGCTGAGTTCCCTAAGTAGCAATGATCAACTTAGAATGGCAGTTGCCAAACACGAAATCGGAGCATGGCTCAAACACTCCACAGTTCGCCAAGTGGCGAGGGGGAAAATCCCTGATGATGCCATAATGCGATGTAGATGGATTCTGACCTGGAAAGCTGCCTCACCAAGTGACCATCCTGATGATGTTAGAGATGGAAAGAAGGGGAAGGCAAGGTTGGTTGTTGTTGGTTTTGAGGACCCTGGTGTTGGTGTTGTGCAAAATGATTCTCCTACCTTAACAAAGATTGTCGACAAATGGTGGTTCAACAAGTGAGCAGCAGGGGGTGGGATCTTGTATCCTTTGACATCTCTACAGCGTTCCTACATGGGGATGGGGATGGTCGTCTTTTAGGGATACATCCTCCACCGGAATTGGCTGAGTCCCTAGGCATGAAAGAGGGTGATCAATGTGAGCTGGTAGGCGGGGCATATGCCCGTGTTGATGCACCATACTTGTGGTTTCGCACGTCTCGCAATACCTTGAAAGCTGAGGGATTCCGCCAATCTCCACAAGATCCCTGTGTGTTTACCTTGGTGTCTGAAGACAAAAAGGGTCATCTACAAGTACATGGATCACTTGGAATCCATGTAGATGATGGCATCGGCGGAGGAGACTAGAAGATCTATGAAGCAATTGAGCGTATCCGGACCAAGGTTGCGTTTGGCTCTTTTGAAGAGGGTGCTTTCAACTTCACGGGGATAGGGTTTCGTCAATGGGATGACAAAAGTGTGGAGTATGATCAAATTGAATACGTCGACAAGAAATCCCCCATTGAAATTAAGAAGTGTCGAATGTCCCAAGTAAATAGTCGTTTGAACCCAGAAGAGGTCACCCAGCTGCGTAGCCTTGTTGGGGCTCTTCAGTACGCAGCGGTCCATACGCGTCCGGACATCGCCGCAAAAGTCGGTGAACTACAAGCCAGTGTCCCTCGCGCCACTGTGGAAAATTTGATTTTGGCAAACCGACTCCTTCATGAAGCCAAGAGCAATCCAGTGACTTTGATGACTGTTCCTATCAGTGTTGATCGTCTGTCTTTTTGTGCTTTTTCTGACTTCTTTTCTATCTGGTAAGGAAAAGTTTGCTCACCAAGGACGTTTGGTTTTTGCAATGACTCCTGAACTGTTGAAGAACAAGAAATCAGAGGTGGCTCCGGTGGCTTGGGTTTCAAAGAAAATACATAGAGTGACTCGCAGCACGTTAGGTGCTGAAGCAATAGCACTGAGTGGAGCGGTGGACCGACTCCTGTGGATTAGGTTGCTCTGGGAATGGATTAATAATCCAGCAATAGATTGGGGGTCTCCCGAAGAGGCTCTACAGAAAGCAAGGAAGGCCGCATTGGTGACTGATTGCAAAAGCGCTTCTGACATCCTGACCAGAGCAGCAATCCCGCAGTGTGAAGAACACAGGACGACCGTCGAGCGTCTCTTAAATTCCAGGCCAATTGCATGGTACGATGGGTGACGTCGAATGCCCAATTAGCCGATTGTTTGACAAAAAGCACGGATGCTTCAGCTCTCCGTCAATGTCTACGCTCTGGAAGGTATTCGTTGTTTGATGAGGGTAGAATCCTTCAACAGAGGTCTGACAAGAAACAAAGGCTGAAATGGGCAAAAGAAGTCACAGCATCACCAGTTTTGTTGTCTAGTTCTGACTGTCAGGACTTTTGGGAAACTGACTCCAAAGGTCAGGTCATCCGAGTACACAGAACTCCCCGAAATAAGTTGTTTTCTCCCATTGGGGTTCAGGACTGTCCTGTTGATTTGCGGTTGTTGAATTTGGAGAGAGTGACGGAGGGCCGTACAACTACTGGGGAAGGATCTGTGAAAAGGATTTTTGGCCTGGCACACGTGGTCACTTTAACCTTGGCTGCATGTGGAAGAACAAGTTTCAGAATTCGGGGAGTGTGAAACTTCCACAGTTTGTGCCCACACTTACATTCAGGTCTTCCAATCAACTGCCAGGGAAACGACTGCATTCATTCCCCCGCCTGGCTTAAGGGGTGGGTTGCGGCGCGGCATGAGCCTTTTGGAGGTGGCGGCAAAAGAGGCCTTTTGCTGCAGGTGGCTACTTGGTGTTTGGAAGCGGGGCTGCTTTAACAATATGTATGTATGTATATATATATATATGTATAATATATATATAATATATATATATATATATGTAGATAGATAGATAGATAGATACATACATACATATATATATATATATATATATATTTGAATGTACATATACTAATTTGCTGGAAATCATTCAGCCAGATTTTAGGGTTCCAACGCCCTCATTTTTGTTCTTGTACCATTGTTAACCAAACGCGGTGTACATGGAGTCATTCAAGAGCCTCCACAATCTTTGACTTGGCAATGCAGTTCCTTGTCACCTGTTGATAGAGTGATGGAATGGTGACAATTGACCGAGGATTAGTTAATTCACCCCAGTAGATTCTATGATCTTAGCAAAGCCGTTTTTGGTTCAATGTACTTCTTAATTGTGGTTCACTGGGGCACCTTGAGTCACAATATTTATTTCTGTAAGTATGCATGTATGGTAAATGTAATGTAATGTAATGTAATGTAATGTAAGGTTATGTAATGTCAAGTCATGTCGTGTGGTCTGATGTTATGGTATGTATCTAAAGTCATGTAATGTAACATAATGTCATTTACGGTAATTGAATGTAATGTAATGTAATGTAATGGAATGTAATGGAATGGAATGTAATGGAATGGAATGTAATGGAATGGAATGTAATGGAATGGAATGTAATGCAATGTAATGTAGTGTAGTGTATGGACTGTATGCAATGTATGTGCAATGTATGTAATGTATGCGATGCAAGGGATGGATGTAAGGCCTGTAGCAATGTAATGTATGGCATGAATGTATGGAATGTAGGGAATGTATGTAATCACGAAAGGTAGCTCCAGTGGGGGCTACCTTGAGTTTTACTTTACGAAGTAAAGGGGAGGGTGGCCAGCCCTGTTGCCTGATTATTCAGGAGGTTGCTGTTCATTTTAGGACCCCCCACCCCGCATGAACCCATTTACAGGGGTTTTGTGACTTTGGCATGGAAAAAAAATACTTCTTGCAACATGATGAAAGCGTAAATGCAAGTGTTTCTGCTAGGTGCTGTCCAAATAACACTGTAAATACCGTACCGAGGGCAAAACACTTCGTAAATACGTGATTTTTGGCCTGCAAGGCACCAAAACCATCCCGAAGGCCTCCAAAAATTGGCCAAACATTGCAACACTGACGCCTCTTGGGGCCCTGTGCGCATCATCGCCATCATCAACAACAGCAACGACAGCAAGCATTCGAGCTTTGATTTGTTTGTTTCATTTTTTTTTGAGATGTTGGCGTGGCGACGCATTTTACACAGAGAGGCTTCTACAAACAGACGACGTTACGCACAGCAGCCTTTACACAGAGCAGCTTTTCTGCGCACATGCTCTTACACAGAGAGGTTTGTGCAGAGAGAAGCCTTTACACACAGACGCCTCTACACACAGAGGCTTTCACGCAAAGAAGCTTTTACACATAGAAACTTTTACACACCCATGCTTTGCACAAAGATGCTCTTGCACAGCGCAGCATCTACGCACAGATGCCTTTACACACAGCCTCTTTTACACACAGACGCTTGCTTTCACACGCAGAAGCTTTTACACGGAGAAACCTTTACACAGAACATCTTTCACAAAAAGAAGTTTTCCTCCCTCTAGCAAAAAACAGGCAAACAGGTATTTGAGATTGGTTTTATTCGTTTCCTGTCGTTTCCTTCCCGGATAATGAATGCTAATTGATGACACTGGGATATCCACGTATCTTTGTTTGTCCTTTGGATTCCCTTTCAGAATTCTATAAATGGCATGACGCCCATGCTAGGCCCTCTTCTACAGACAGACGACGTTACGCACATCAGCCTTTACACAGAGCAGCTTTTATGCGCACATGCTCTTACACAGAGAGGTTTGTGCACAGAGAAGCTTTTACACACAGCATGGAAAAAGCGCACTCTTCGGCCGAACCTGCACTGTTGCTGTGTGAACTCCTGTCCGTTTTTTTGCTTCCTCTTCCTGATCACCTACCTTTCGTGTTCCCCTTCCCAAGTTTAATGCAATGAAATGCAAGGTCAGGTAATATGATGCAATCCAATGCAATGCAGTGCAGTGCAGTGTAGTGTAATGTAGTGTAATGTATGTAATGTCATGCAATGTATGACATGATTGAATTACATGTGTACATTATAGTATTTAATACATAAGTATATATGGTATTCAGTACAATTACATACATTTATATATAGTATAGTTGTAATGTAATTTTAGTGTATGTGTATATATATATATATATACACGTACGTATTTATAGCATTTTTACTTGCATATGTATTTCTACAGTGCATATCTGTATATATATATATACACATTCACATGTTGTTTCTTTTTTGACAGAAGTGATCCGCTTTGTCTTTCTGGGAGGGACCTCTGATTGTTGAGAACAGTGCCCCAATTGATCCTGTTCTCGCGTGAATAGTTGCTGGGAGTGTTATTCTCAGCAAATTGGGGATAAGAATGTTTTAGAACCCCAGCCCTGGATCACGGCTTAATCATTCGAAGTCTCACTGGTTGGGGGGCCCGCCTGCTGGCCCCAAGGCGCACTATTGATCAAAAATTAACATAAAGTCATTAGTGGAACCGCATGAGTCTCCAGTCCATTGCTCCAGTTTTGACGTCTTGCCTTCAGTACAGGAATTTTGCCGCGGCTGCATCACCACCTCGGCTTGTCGGAACAACTCTCTGAAGCAGCAGGAATGAGTGGTGCTGCCCTGGCAAAAGGACCTTGTCCTTTCTAGATCTATGGATCATTGCTTAAGGCCGGTTGAATCCATACAGGTCGATGGATATTCCAATAAGATCCAGTGAAATTGTTGATTCAGCCAGCATCATCCAGCCATTTTGGAAGTACTGTGGAGATTCACAACTTGTGTGGGAAATCCACCCCCACGTCTTGCGATGAACTGTTCTGCATCAATAATGCGCACACACTTGATAGACCGCAAGTCGTCGATGGTTTGATTGATTATATACTCGATTGAATTATAGGAAAATCCCATGAAGGCCTTGTTTCGTCGTAAAACAACATGGGTGTTTTTTTGCTTATTCACCTTGCCATGATACAGGGGTCATGTTGAAAACTGGTGCATCTCGAATCAAAAATGGAAACTTGATCATTCAAAGCAGGCACGTGGATTCTGCATCCAGAATCCATATCAGTCACTTGTAACAGCCTGCAGTCCCCCTGTTTTGAAAATTGAAAGCAAAAATCAGCCTTTAGAAACAGGATGAAACAGGGATTGACTCACAGACGAAGGCCGTATGTTGCCGGAAAAATCGAAGCCGTCAGATTCTTTTAGACTTCACAAGCTGCCGATTGCTTGGGCTATGTCTATACCGGAGAATAACCTTGCTGTACATATAGAACTGCAAGAATAACTGATTGCGGGAATGAATGTGTTCGCATCAGGTGAGCACGGCTTTTGAAGCCACTCAACCGCAGGTGAAGAGACCCAGCAGAGGCAACATAACAAATTTGTTGTTGACTGGGACACAGAAACCTAATAGTTCTTTCCGCCACTGACGCATCAAAGCCCAGGAGCATAGAGTTGCCGACGGGCTCTAGCTCGATTGGTGTCCCTGAAAGCCTGGATCAGAATAATTTGCCCTTGGTTGTGATAGAATGACAGAGTCAAACACGGTAAAACGGTTGTTCACATAACGGATGCACGCGAAATTCGTGATCTCTGACGGAAAAACGTCTGAAAGCAATTTTGCCAAGCCCGTTCCACCATGGTAAATGCAAGGTTGGAGATGATTGGGCTGATTTGGCTTCCAATACCTGCTCCTCGTATTTGATACCAATGATTCTAGGCATTGAAATAGTGAAGATGTCGTCGACTTTTACGGACCTGGCGTTGCAGGCTGATTTTCTACAAGTACCTGCAAACGTAGATTGCACCGGGTCCCCCGTTGCTGACAGATTCACCGAAATCGAGGGGTCTCCTGTGTGACGCTTTTTCCATGCTATAATCAAATCATGAACTGCGTCCAAAAGTCGGAACAGAATTGAAAAATGCGATTAAGCCATATTAAGTCATCATTCAAAAATTCTAAATGAACGTCCTCGGTAAGTTGACTAAAGCAGAGTGGATAGCGTTCCAAATTTGAGGAACGCTCAGTTGTCCAAGTTGTTGTGGCGATATTTCACGGAGCATCGACTCTAACCAACAAGACACCGCTTTCAACAGCGTGGATTGGCAGCTCTGAAAGTAGCGAATCAGTGCACGGCCTTTCTTCAAATCCTTTTTCCGTTTCAGAAACACAAATCCATAGCTTTCTTCCGAAAACCCCATGGATAGGGGTGCGCTAGGTATGATGGAAAAGCCCGTTGAATTTGAGGTTGCGGCTGCTCAGTCAGGAGAAATTTGAAGTTGTTCAAAAAGGATAGGATCACGCCAAGTGTTGAGGGCGAATTGAAAATATAGTTAGGCAGAATAATATCACACAATTATTTCATGATCACCATGACTGTCACACAATCCCTTGGGAGCCGCTGCAACGCATGTTGGACAGCATGACAAGAAAACCTGGGGCGATTGTCCATGGCATCCAAATGGAGTTTCCATTTCGTGGTGAGCTTTTGCATGAAGTTGAAGACCAAGTCACAAGGTAAACCGCAACCATTGTATAACTGCTTTGAATATGGTTTAAAGTATATTGTGTACCAGACAGAAAATACGTAGAGTTGGGCATTGGTCGGCGTTGGTAAAAATGTGCAATTTTGTGGCAAATTGACATCGTCCAAAATCTGACTGCATAGTGTCCTGACGGTTGTGAACATTTCACAGTAGTGGATTGCAGGCATTACAGCAGCATGGAAGATTTTGAGGTTGGGAAGTCCTCAGTGTACGTTCCAATTCTTGATGGTTGTGAAGAATGCTACTCAGTTTTGGAAACCCTTGTTCACGAAGGCGATGAGTCGATGAGTCGGCAAAAGAGCGGAATCGCAACATCTTCGTGTTTCAAAATTATTTGACAAATACATTTTTCAAAAATCGTACGAAATTCTTCGTGTGCCAGACCTGGAATTGTCAAAGGTAAACAGGTTTTCGGAACAATGGCATTGCGAAGCAATGAGCCTGTTCCAATCAAATAGGTTTTCGGAACAGTGGCATTGCAAAGAAATAATAAAGCTTTTACAATGAACATCTTCAATCCGGATCTGCTGGGATCCTCCAGTGCGCCGCCAATCTGTACAGTGCGCAAGCTTCCAGGGCATGAAATTCTCCAGAACGAATTCTCTTGCACACTTCAAAGCTGGTTTTGGCAAACAAACTAAGTTGATACAAAATTGTCCAAGCTTGTTCTTGAAAGGAATGGGGTGACGGGATCGATTCGACAGAAAACAAAAGTCGTCGGACCCTTTGAAGTAGCCTTGGACTCAGTTTGACAGTGCGCTGACGATTTTTCCGAAACTGCATCAGCCAACCTTCCGATTTTAAGATGAGAGGATTAAAAATGAAGGGGTGATTCAACGTAGGTTGCCAGGAACTAATTAGCACATGTCCTCGCATCCAGGCACTCTCGTACGCTGTGCATGCTTGCAAAACAATACACATTTACGAATCAAAATCAGTCCTGGAGCCCCAGTATCGGATTGACAGTTCAACATGAACTGCTTGATTTTGAACTTGCTTTAATTTCGCAAACCTGTTAAATTCACGTTTTGCGGCTGATATGGCAGTAGAACCAACATAAACATGAACGGACTCTGAATACCACCGCCGTTTCAGGTCGGGTGGGTGCAACGGCATCCTGACGTATACCACGCATTGTGATTGGAAAAAGCTGAGAAGTATACATGTGTGGTGAGATGCCCAAATTCTTCGAACGGTTTCTCGATTTTGTGTGGCCAATGTGAGAGCAGGGCAACGCGCCAACAAAAGAACACGCAAAACACTCAAACTCCACATGGCAGGCGCTTTCGACATGAAGGGAACATAATGTACAAACTGAATCAATGCTGTGCGTAGAGTGTCCATAAAAGAAAACAAAACTTCGACATCCATTGTTTTGTGGTCGCGAACCACTTAAGCTGTCAAACTGGCACCAATGGCAACAATTTGGTGCAGTGTGGACGGTGTCATTTTCAATGACATGTCCATGAGTAACCAATATTGAATGGCTGCCTGCTGAAGATCTATTTTTGTAGCACCGGAGTCAGACCGGAGTCATTCAAAACTTGTCGTGGTAGCAGCCGGCTATCCACCAGGTTTGTACTGCTTCAGAACAGGAGAAGTGGCATTCAAAATTTCCGACGCAGATACCAAATCAGGATCCCTATGTGTCAAACCATCATCATTCACACCTGTCTCATCGGAATTTTTGGCGCCTTTGGCAGCCTCAGCCGCTTCGACCTGAGAAGAATCAAGTGGGGAAAACATCGATGGCAGCGTCTTTTGTCTTGATCCTTCCCCCCTACGTGCCTTCCTTTTTGGCGTGCTGGCCAAAAGGTGATTCCTGTTTTTTCGATTCCGTGCCAAGTAATTCTTGACTTTCATGGGAGTTCGAAATTCTTGCGGCAGCTAGCTGATCCTGCCCAGCTTTCAGCTGTGCTTCCAAAGTCTGTACATGCCGGAGGGGACCTTTGGGTTTTTGTGGCTCCAAGGCTTTCAGCTTCTTGACCAGTTCTGGAACCAACGGAGCAATAAATTCAACCGGTTGATCATTTTTGGATGGTACCGATGTCACAGAGGTGGTGGTTCGATGCACATGTTCAGCAATGCTGTCGATGTCCACGGGATCCTCTCGCATGCTTTTCAACAGTTGCGCCGTAAACACTGACTCGTGTGCAAACCAAGCCAACAAACCTACCTGCACTCAAACGACGAAGACTAAATTCTTGAAGTCCACAACGGCGAAGTTGATACACTGGAAGTCCTAGTGGATCTAGTCATCTAGTCCATGAATGCCCTTCTACCATACGAAGACCATTGCGACCATAAGGAATGCTGGCAGCCTTTCCATGATGACCACATATTGGCCATGTTGGTGGATGGATACTTTGAGCAAATGCCGCAAAACTGAAAATTAGCGCATCTGAACATAGCACATGAGAAAACAGACCAAACCAGCAAACAATCGCAACCAAAGGAAGTCGAAGCAAAAAGTTCCAAAATTAACAACGATACGCAAAGCCATTTTGTGGCCCGGACTGGCTCCACAGGTCGAGTGGCATTGCACTTCGACGCGATTGCGTTGATACAACGTGCTTCCGTGGAACAGATGCTCGGTTTTGCACACCAATGGTGACAAATTGCTCCATGTCTGCTATGTTCGATGCCTGGAGTTTCACCGCTTTCCTTAAAGTTCTTTGCGTCACCCCATCCTAGACACATCACGAGACTGCGAGCAATATTCCTGCTTGCTTGCCAGCATGAATTCAAGACTCTGGCAGTTTCCCATCTACCATGCTGAGAATCATAGGATTTTCGATATCCTAATGCCAAAAAAATGAACATGAATCAGCTTGATGTAGTTTGAAGGGTTGAAGCTTAGCTTCAGTTAAAATCCCTCGGAGTCCTCCTGGTGAGGTTGCGTGGAATATTTGCACGTGCTGAACAGCGTCATACCATCTGCTCGAAGCATGCTCTTCGTTGCGCTACACTCAAAGTGCAAGCCGCATACTTCAGCTTCTCTGTAGACATCAGGTGGCGCGGATCTTGATGTTGCCGAAGCCAAGCTCGAAGATCAGCTCCTTGTGTGGTGATAGCACGTTCAGGTCTTGGTGGTACAGGAAATGCTGAGTATGGTGACCAGACTCTGCTGAGTGTGTGTTATGCCACAAACCTGGGCGATTTGGGTTTGACCTGTATGATGTCAGTTGGAAATTGTTATCCTGCTTGACCCGTGGCAAAGCTGAGTGAAGAAGCGAATGGTCGAGAGGATGGTGTAGAAGGTCTGGGTGGTGGTGGTGGTGGTTTTGAAGATGGTGCTGAAAGTCTTGGTGGGACCGGTGATGCATGAAGCACTGGGGGAGGTGGTCTGCGCGGGCCAGGAATTGTCGGAGTATGCGAAACAACTGGTACGGTGCATCGTGAGGACCTACTAGTAGTGTAATGGCTTGAGGTCTTGCTGGTGGGACTTCTGGACCTGCTTTCCCTCTGCTGGGTTCACAGTTGCCGGCTATGAAATAGATCTGGTATGACATGGCGCGGGGGTGAAACACGAAAGGAGTGATTGCCAAGCCTTAAATTTATACGACGTGAAAAAGCCGACAGACCCTATTGATGCCCATAATTCCATTGTTTTTTCTCCTTACAGGTGGTTCAATCAAAGGCCAGAACAGGCAATCAATTCACCTGGACAGTTCATGGGTGAAAGGCGCCCAAAATATTTAAAATGCAACATGGGGATTTTCAAGTTATTTCCAAGGGATTGGGTGTTGCGCCTAATCCCAAACCTAAGGATATTTTCCCAGGAAAGTTGCTTCTGAAACACAGAAGATGAGAACAACTTTCCCTGTAACTGGAGCTTGACAGGAGCAGACAACTTACGGAAAGAGCATCAGAACCTGCGAGCATGTCAGCCAACTGGTGAACTTCAATAGCCTGGTAAAACCAGGATCACGGCCAGACCATGACGGAACCGCTGCCGAAAACACACTTGACAGACCGCAAGTCGTCGATGGTTTGATTGATTATTCGGTTGAGTTGTAGGAAAATCCCATGAAGGCCTTGTTTCGTCGTAAAACAACATGGGTGGTTTTTGGCTTGGCCACCTTGCCAAGGATACAGGGTTGATGTTGAAAACCGGTGCATCTCGAATCAAGAAAGTGACACTTTTTAATTCAAAACAGGTACGTGGATTCTGTGTCCAGAATCCATATCAGTGACTTGTAACAGCCTCTTCGTTGGACTGCGACTGTTACAAGTCAGGCAGCCCCCCTGTTTGGAAATTGAAAAGCCATCAGAAACCGGGATTCACTCACACACACACACGCACCGTGGGTTTGCGTCAGACATGTTACCCTTGGGAACTACAGGCGAACTGACAGTTTTTCATGCTCAACCATACAATTAAGGTGCCTAGTGGCTGGTCCCATCTTCACATGCTAGAGGGCGATTTGATCGCAATTTACTAGTCCAAAGGTCGTTTGACCAAATGACCTTGCCGGGCACACTATGACCATGAAGGTGACCAAGCTGCCCTCTAGGATGTCTTTATCTACATCATTGATACCGGAATCATAGGATCTAGGCATAATTTGCGAACCGACCAAAGATGGTCAATCAAGGAAGACTACCCGAAAATAGGTTTCAAGTCGTGGAGAATTATGACACATGGGTTAGCAAATGTTCCACTAACTGTGGTTTCAACGCCAAAAAACACATGAAACAGATGGTGGTTGGAATCGTGGTTGGAGATGATTCAACCCCAATGAACTATATGTTCCAAGTGACATCCGGCCGGCTAACTTGTTATGATCCACTGTAGATCAAGGAGCGGAAGTTTAAATCAGCAATAATTATTGCCAGTTTGAAAGTGATCATTCATAGTGGCGGCACGTGGCGGCCCTTGCTTTCGCATCGTGCTGTGCAATGGAGAAAAAGGATACCAAACCCACGAAACTGGCACAATCTGGGACAGTTGTTTCAGTATGTTCCGTTTTTTAAGCGTTTTCTCGCTTTTTCCCACGGTCGAACGTCCAGGGTCTTTGGGACGCAGTATTTGGGCATATTTTTCTGGATTTTTCCCGAATGCGTACCGAAGGGTCCTTGTTTGTACGTGCCAAAGGTTTCCAGGAGATGATTTGCATTTTTCGTGGCAGTGCTGCGTTGCTTGGTTTTTTGTGAGTCTGATTGGCGGTGCTGCGTCAAGCAGTGACACCTTGCAAAAATCCTGGCAGACGTGGTGCATGGTGAGAGTGCCATTCCTCGTACACTCTGTATTCCTACACATTTTGCAGTCCACAAAACACATTCCAGACTCTGCACTTATAACTAGTCCAAGAGACATGTGAAGGGGGGTTCTAGTCTACTAGGAGGATGCTTTTTTGACGGCGATGATGATGACGATGTCGACGATGACGACGATGACGACGATGACGACGGTGACAACGACGGTGACGACGGAAGTGACACCTTCGTTGACGGTGGCGACGACGATGACGACGGTGGCGACGACGACGACGACGGCCTAGTTTTACCTGCTGTCATTGTCGGCGTCGCCGTCGTCACATCCTCGTCGCTATCGTCTGCATCGTTGTCACATCGTCATCGCCGTCGCCGCCGTCGTCGCCACCGTCGTCTGGGTTGTTTTGGTCGCCGTCACCCCCAGACACTACTGACTAACAGATGTCTTTTGGAACTAAATAACTCTACCCTCCAGACTCTACACTCCACTGTTACACACACTGTGCACTAGATGATAAAGCTACGTCTGAAAGATTTGCGTGTGAAAGAGTTGCTTGGATGTGTGTGTGTGTGGAACATCTGAAAAGATGTAAAACTTCCTTTGGCTCGATGATGGTTGATGTTCGTGATTTTTAGTTTTTGAATCATACTTGCAGGGGGCACCTGGAGCATGGATAGGTCAGGTGCCAACGAAGACACCTACCCATTGCTTGTGATATCACGGCTGATCACCGTGACGTACCTGCCAATTTTCATTTTCGTCAATGGCGACCGGCTAAGCCTAGTACCGGCATGTCGTTTGTTTCCAATTTCCATTTTGGATTTTGCTGCATCAAAACCTTCCTCAGAACTTCGGTGTAAACAGGTTTCAATCCACTG
>Ga0126342_10005658_pt1 | contig 21911 bp, 7 predicted proteins | sample Cyp1metagenome_FD_92528 | JGI IMG/M metagenome (GOLD analysis project Ga0126342, IMG submission 92528) | Coral microbial communities from Lord Howe Island, Old Settlement Bay, Australia - Cyphastrea 1 metagenome | ecosystem: Host-associated > Invertebrates > Cnidaria > Coral ... | reverse complement strand
CCATAAAATCCCATTAAATCCCATTAGATCCCATTAAACCACCATAAAATCCCATTAAATCCCATTAGATCCCATTAAACCACCATAAAATCCCATTAAATCCCATTAGATCCCATTAAACCATATATGTTAGGGTCACCAGTTCTTCTTCAATATGTCATCCCACAGAGCCCGATCTCGCTCTCTTTCGGAGTCAGGACATGTCCCTGCCGCAGCTCTGTGAGAAATTGAAAGGGCCCATGGTCCTTCAGAAGGCGCAACGGGGGAACCGGGGGCAACAGGGCCCCTGGTGGTGCCCCAGTTCGTGAACGCTAAGTTGGTGCAAATAACTCCCATAACTATGGTTTAGGGCAGATATAACGAACTAGTTAATGAGGTTTATAAACCAACTTATAACTGGGGGGCACCATCCTGTACCCTGCAACGGGGTGGTTTAACCGTTTAACCACTCAAAATGTGGGGTGGTTTAGCCCAAAGAAAATGTGGGGCGATTTTTTACCAGAATGGGATTTTTTTTTACCAGAAAGCATGCAGAAATGGCGGACTGATGATGATGACGATGACGATGACGATGATGATGATCATCTCACGGCCCCCGGGGGAAGTAGTGGCCCCACCCCAAATATCAAATATCATGCCAGATCATTTTCTTCGTGAAGATCATTGAAACCATGGTCGAAGTAAAAAACAGTGATTTCGGTCATATACGTATATATGTATGTACATATATGTATAATATGTACATGTATCTACGGCCCCGGTAGTTAAGATGCAACACGTTTTCTTTGATTCCCTAGTGTTCAGCTCAAGTTAGTTGATGATTTGCCCCCTGTGTCATACCTTCACGGGTAGCCCTTGCGCCTCCTGCCGTACATACTCGCGCATAGGGTGGCTGCTGAAGGGCATCAGGTGTGGCGTGGAGCAGGAGGCGCAGTGCTTGCGGATCCTACGTGACTGCTGCGGTGCGCTGTCCGACCTGGTCGAAACCAAGGTGCCTGTGCAGCCGCCACCACCTGCTGCTGCCGCCGAGGGCCCTGGCCCTTTGGACGAGGGTAAACCGCCCTTGGCAAAGAAAGAGGAGGTCGAAGAGAAGGAAGACACAGGAGGAGCTGAAAAGAGAGCCGTCAAGCTGGAAGAGAAGTGCCCATCACAAAAGGACAAAAGATCTGACAAGAGCCGTAAGAGAAAGGAGGAGGAAGAGCCGGGACTGGAGGAGACTCCTGATAAGAAGCCTGAAGGGAAGCGAAAGAAGACAAAAGAAGAGCAGCTGGGAGGCGACAGAAACCCTGGAGGACTCAGTTCCGGGTCGAGGCCCTCACCAGCTCGAGAGGAAGCTCAGGATTTGCAGACGAGGGTAGATACCTTCGCATCCAACAACCCCAAGTCCTTTGAGCTTGGTACCCTGCCTGTCCGGGGAAGTGTTGGCAGACACTTTGCGGAGGCAGAGACTGAGAGAAGAGGAGCAGCCAGGCCACCGGAGCCGGCTCATCCACCCCGTGGACACCACGACGGGCACCATAGAGCACAGCCCGGAAGCGGCAAAAAGGAGAAGAAGAGCAAGGGAGCGACCCATCGCGCCCGCGGAAGGGAGTGGCGTAGGCGTCACCCCAAGTAGAGATGGCACCAAAGGCAAAAGCCAAAGGAGTTGCGAAAGCGAAGGCAAAAGGGAAAGCCAAGGCGCGCCCTGGCAGAAGGCTGAGGGCCCCTGGCGGGTTGAGGAGGCCCGCACATCGGGGGCGAGAGGTGAGGAGCGAGGACGTTGGTGCAGCATGGACGAGGGGCGACGAGGTGGTGGCCGGCCAAGTTCCCCTCCTGGAATTGGGTCGTGGCGTTCAGGTGGTTTTCACCTCAGCCATGTACTACCACCAGGAATGCAAAGTGGCTGGAGCAATCATTGGGATGGACGTTGTGGAAGGCGAGACCACATTGAGGCTTCAGCTGAGGGGGACAACTCACGAGGGGCTGCTGAAACTTCACAGCGCTGGACCCTTGGAGGAGTTCAGGGTCCACCTGTGTCGCCAAGACTGCAACAAGGAGGAGGTTGCAGACTACTTGATCCATGCGACAACAATGAGAAAGATGAAGGAGGACGCCAAGGAAGAAGGTTGGGTCACCAATCTTCTGAAGGTTCGACCTGCGGACGACGTGGACGAGTTAGGGCAGCTTCGTCAGCGTCAGCAGCAGTTGGATCCCGAGAGGAAGGAAGAAGAACGTCTGAAGCAGAAAAAGAAAAAAGAAAAAGACAAGAAGGTAAAGGAGAAAGACAGAAAGGAGAAGAAGATAAGGAAAGAGAAAGAGGAGCCCCAAGACGGGAGCAGCAGCTCCTTGAAGGAGGCAGCGCTGGACGGGACTCAGGCCAGATTGGCCGCTCGAAAGACTCACATGGCCGTCTTTGCGGGGACAGGACTGGACCCCAGAGAGAAGGTCCGTCGTCGAGTGGCTTCCCGAGCTCGCACCGTGGTCAAGAAAAAGAGGCACAAGAGCCGGTCATCCAGCTCAAGCGGGAGCAGTGGCTCCTCGAGGGCCCACAGTCCCGAGGCCGCGGACGAGGGGGTCTTTCACCAAGGGTCCAAGGTCCGTTTGGTGGCAGCCTCGCAGCCAGGTGCCCTGGCCTGCCAAGCCCTCAGTCACATGCGAGGGTTACTGCTTTCGGAGATCGGATCTGCCGACCAGCCAGGAGTCCTGAAGGGTTGTGCGGTAGCTTACTACCGACAGTGCCTCCAGAGGAAGAGCTCAGGCCCAGCACAACGAGAACTCTTCACGATAGCGGCGGCGGTAGACCAGGCGATGTCTGGCAATGTGGCGGGGTGCCTAGACACCCTCCTCCAGAGGATGAAGTCTTCGGAGAGCACTCTGGCTGGAACTCACTGGACGGTGAGCCAGAGACTGGAGATCTTACCCCAAGATCATGTACTCCTCACTCCTTTGCCGGAAATGACCACAGCTCGCAAGGACGTCTTCGAGGAGACCAAAATGAAGTATCTAGCCAGCATGCCGGAGGGGAGAAACGCCTCTGCAAGCGGCAAAGGAGGAGGAAAAGGGAAAGCAGAGGGAAAGGATGGTTCAAGAGGCTCTGGAAAGGACAGAAGATGGGGCAAAGGCGGGCCCCAAAAAGGAGACACCTCAAAGAAAGGGAAGGAAGAGTCCAACCCCAAAGTTTGAGGAGAAAGATAGATGGCATTGAGGAGATAAGGAGGTCGAGGGTAGCAGCCCTTGAGAAAGATATGAGGCGCAGTTCCACCTTGGATGAAGGGGGCTATGAAGAGGGGATGGAAGTGGCCCTCTACCCCAGCTTTGCTCCGGGGACTGCGCCGCCTTTGGCGCAGACGGCACGTGATGCTGTTGGCGAGGCCTGGCAATCATTGCATGAGGCAGCCGCGAAGGTGGCAGCTGAGAATTCCTTTGACTACCGACAGGACGATGAGGCCTGCGGTTTTGCAGCGGACGGCGTGGCCCTAGAGACTACGGCTGACGCTTTTTCTCATTCCGCTCTAGTTGGGAAGTGTTTGGGTAGTTGTGGTGAAATGCTTGGTGGTAAACTCCTTGAGGTTTTAACCCTTCGCAGCCAGCCCACGGGTAAGGGTGATTGCAAGGCTCTTTTCCCCTTACCTTCCTCTAGGAGTGTCCTTTGCAATCTTGGTGTCGAGTTGGGTGTGACGGAAATGGAATGGATGCAATGTGTGGTTCTTTCTTTGAACTCAACATGGGGTGGAGATCTTGAGGGACCTGCTACCATGAGCAAGTCTCAGAAACTTTGCCTGCAAGGGTTGGTTAGTGATGTCAAACGCTTCTGTGAAATGGGAGCCTTCTTGGAAAGTGTCGATTGGTCTGACTTCTTCAGGGTGAGGTCAATCGACTACAAAGGTGATGAAGTAAAGGTGGCGAGAAGTTTTACATGGAAGAACATTTCCCCAGCGCTACCGCGAGAGATTGGCCGGGTGCCGCTCTCTGAGGTATGCACTTTGGGGTCTCGTCACTATGTGTTAAACTTCGACATGTACCTTAAGCCTTCCTCTGAATGGTCCCATCCTAGGCACCCTAAGGTCATGGTCAGTGATGAACACTGGGGTGAAGTTTGCCAGGGTCTCTTGGATTGTGGTATCTGTACTTTGCTGGATGAGACGGACAAGGTCCATTGTTGAACGGCCTGTTCGGAGTGAGCAAGGATGACTGGACTGGTGATGGCACTGAGATTTTTAGGCTTATCATGAATTTAATACCTTTAAATTCGTTGTGCAGGCCTATGGCGGGTGACGTTGACACGTTGCCTTCCTGGGCTGGCATGTCGCCTTTTTTCTTACAGCCCTCACAGCAGCTCCTGGTAAGTAGCGAGGATGTGAAGTGTTTCTTTTACACTCTTGCTGTCCCTCGCTGCTGGGTTAAATTCCTTGCTTTCAACAAGGCAGTGCCGGACTGTGTCCTGCCCTCTAACCTCAAGGGCCACACGGTTTATTTGGCCTCTCAGGTCTTGCCAATGGGATTTCTGAATAGCGTGAGCCTTGCACAACACGTACACAGGAACTTGGTCCTGGCGTCAGGCGCCGAAGATGAGGCCCGGGAGGTCAATCCTCCTGAGTGCGAGCATCGCAAGGACCGAGTTATCCCGACATCAACCACGACCTGGAGAGTGTACTTGGATAATTATGATCTTCTTGAAAAGGTCGAGGCGACTCAAATGGTGGAGACGACTGGGACAGCTGCGCCTGGAGTGTTAGCCCTCCGTCAGGAGTATGAGAAGTGGGAGGTGCCACGAAATGAAAAGAAATCGGTGGTGCGGTCCTCGAAATGCGAGGTCCAGGGCGCCACTGTCGATGGACTGCGGGGTTTGGCTTACCCTAGGGAGTCCAAGATTGGGAAATATTTCAGCCTTGCGTGGTCGCTATCTGCCCAGGAGGGTGCAACCCAGAAGCAGTGGCAGGTTGTTTGCGGCGGGCTGGTCTATTTCTCTATGTTCCGGCGTCCCTTACTGGGAGGACTTAACAGCGTGTGGAGCCACATCGAGTCATACAACCAGGACCGTGTCTGTTGGAAGGTCACCCCCACTGAGTGCCGGTTGGAACTTCTCAGGTTCCTTGGCTTGCTTCCCTTGGCCCGCCTGGACTTTAGACTTGACGTTTGTCCCTTGGTAACTTGCAGCGATGCGTCCACCACGGGAGGGGGGCTGTGTGTTTCGCGAGCTCTGACTCCTTTTGGAAAGGTGGTTGCGCAAGGGGCTCTCCGGGGAGAATTCCCTGAAAACCGTGCTGGGAGCGCCATTGTGACCGTGGGGCTCTTTGATGGGCTGGGTGCTCTACGAGTGGCAGCCGATTTGCTTGGTGTCCAGGTGTTAGGCCATGTGTCGGTTGAAAAAGAACCCACGGCCCGCAGGGTCGTTGAGGCTCACTATCCCAATACCATTACCGTGGACCTCGTTGAAAACGTGGACCATGAAGAAATTCAGAAGTGGGCAACGAGGTTTAGCCAATGCTGCGCCGTCGTTCTGGGAGCCGGACCGCCATGCCAGGGTGTCAGCGGCCTCAATGCGGACTGGAAAGGCGCCCTCAAGGATGGCCGATCCTGCTTGTTTGCCCATGTTCCCCGTATCCGGGATCTCCTGAAGAAGACTTTTGTTTGGTGTCCAGTCTTCACCCTCATGGAATCGGTAGCCTCCATGGACACAGCTGATCGGGAGATTATGAGCAAGGCCGTCGGGATGACACCTGTCTCCTGTAACGCCGGCACGTTGACTTGGTGCCAGAGACCTAGACTTTACTGGGTAGACTGGGAGCTGGACGGTGCGTACTTGGAAGATCCGGGGGATGGCACCCCTGTTCGAGTTGTCTTGAAAGGTTATCAAGAATTGTCACAGGTACTCCGGTCGGGTTGGTTGAAGGTTGAACCGGGCCAGGCATTTCCTACATTCACCACGTCCAGGCCTCAGTGTCGCCCGGGTCGTAAGCCCGCTGGCCTCCGCACCTGCAATGCAGAGGAGTTACAGAGGTGGCAGCAGGACAAGCACCGTTTCCCTCCTTATCAGTACAAGAAGGAGCATTGTTTGGTGAATCGAGCCAACCAACTGAGGGTCCCCGACGTGAGTGAGCGCGAGCTCATGATGGGCTTCCCTCTTCACTACACCGCGCCCTGTGCTGCCAAGGGACATCGAAAAGGGGAAGAATACAATGATCAGAGATTAACCCTGCTGGGTAATTCTTGGAGTGTTCCAGTAGTGGCCTGGCTGCTTGGGCAGCTCCTCGGGAGACTGGGAATCATTAAGATGGCAACGCCACAAACCATTTTAGATTCTCTCGCTCCTGGTGGCCATGAGCTCACGCAAGGCAGGCTGGTGCGCCTGCCTCTCAACGCGCCCAGAGGCGACACACAGGAGGGTATGTCGGACCTGTCCTTCAAGATCTCGAACCTGGTGTCGATCAAAGGTGAAGACATTATGATTTCCACACCGTCATCGCAGATGGTTCGATACCAACGGCTAAGGGCGAGCGTGCCGTCCACATTGTGGAAGTGGCGGATTGTCACCGGCTGGAAGTGGACCGGCAGCCGAGAGCATATTAACGCTCTTGAGTTACGAGCCATTCTCACCAGCCTCCGATGGCGAATTGAACATCAGCTACACGTGGGAAAGCGGTATGTGCACTTGACTGACAGCCTAGTGTGCCTGCACTGCCTCAGCCGCGGTCGATCCAGTTCCCGACAACTACGGAGAACCCTCTCTCGGATTAACGCCTTGGTCCTGGCTTCGAATTCTCAGCCTGTGTGGGGCTATATCCACACTGATCAGAATCCCGCCGATAAACCCAGCAGATGGGGCCGGCGGGTGAAAACAAAGTTTAGGAATGCCAAGTAAGCGCATTCTGGAAGCATCGGAGCCTCAGGACCGGGCAAACCAACGTCAGAGATTGGGTACTCTAAGGCAGCTGACAGTTCAGCCTGCTACACGTAGGCGTTATGATAAGGCAGTGGATGGTTTTCTCGCTTTCCTTCGTTCTGAAGGTCAGGAACTTCCCAAAAACCGTGATCGTGTGGATCCTTTGGTATGTGAGTATGTCGAGCACCTTTGGGCTACAGGAGCTGGCAGGGCACAGGCATGTGACACGCTAGCAGGTCTTCAGGACTTACAGCCAAATTTACGCAATTGTCTACCGGGAGCGTGGCGTCTCCTGAAAACCTGGCACATCAATGAGATCCCTAACCGGGCTCCGCCGCTGCCTGAGCATGTCCTCCAGGCTATGGCCGGTTGGGCCTTCTTCAAGGGTTACTTCTCCTTTGGGGTCTCTTTGTTGTTGGGTTTTTATTCTATGTTGCGTACAGGAGAGCTGTTAGGGCTGCGTTCGTCACACTTGTTGTGTACTGGCAAACAGCGCCAAGTTTTAATTTCCCTTGGTTTAACCAAGAGTGGAAAGCGACAAGGTGCTGCAGAGAGTGTTATTCTGGGTTTTCAGCCTGCTGTGACACTTGTGAAGGCTTGGAAGAATCAAGTTTCCTCTACTACCCTTCTGGCAAAGAACCCCGCTAATTGGCGTGGTTTGTTCAATGAGGCCCTGCATGCCCTTCAATTGCAATCATGGGGCTTTAGACCATACAGCCTCAGAAGGGGCGGTGCAACTTTTTGGTTTTCAAAACACCAATCTCTTGACAGAATCCTAATTCAAGGTCGGTGGCACCGAAAACTGCAAGAATTTACTTGAATGAAGGACTCGCTGTCTTAGCTGCTATGTCACTCCCTCCTACTCACCCTGATATCCAGCCCTACCTTCGAGTGTATCACAATACGGTCCTGAAACCGGACTTCCGAACACTTGAGCCTCCGGCAAAAGCCGGAAGGAAAGGGGGGCGTGGAAAGAAGGGTCAGAAGAGCAAGAAATCGAGCGTCAAAAAGCGCTTTGGAAGGGGAGATTCATTTTTTCGTCATCAAATTGACTTAAATTCTGAGTACTACTGATTTCTGTATCAAAAGGGGGCCAGGAGGTTTGGCTCGGCACCCCCAACTGAGAGAATGCATCTATCTGACTTTGTCTGGGGTTTGGCCCGACAAGTTGGGAGATGTCCCGTAATGGTGGGTCAGTAGTACTTGGAGTGAATGTTGGTTGTATTTTTGAATCTTTTATTGACACACATGCTGCGAAGCGGAACAAAGTGTAGTGGCTGCATCTTTATATATATATATATATTTTTATAACATGTGATCAAACGTGAAAAATTGGATCGCAATTTGCTTGGTGAGACCTTAAAGTCCTAAAACCACGCACGTGGCTGACATCCCATTTGGTCGGCGAACATATTCCAATTTTCGCCGGTCAACTCCCAATCTTTGATGGTCAAAGTTCCAACTTTGTTTAAGTTTTTAAACGACCCAAAAATTCAGTTTTCAGTGGTGAAATTCCTGGGTTTTTGCCACCAATTCCTGATTTTTCGATGGTGACATCCCCATTTTTCGTGGTGAAAATCCCCATTTTTCCTGGTGAAAATCCCACATTTTGCTTGGTCAACTCCCCATTTTTCTTCCAGGGGGCCGTGGACCGCATCTGCCGCCCCGGGCAAGTGGAGCCGCTGAGCTGTTCGGAGCCTGGAGCGCCTCGTCGACCAGGCCGATTTTGGGGGATTTCATCCAGAGAAGTGGTGGAAAGATGGGGAAATGCACCATCCACAAGTGGAAAATGGTGATTTTATTTGGTGATTTGATGGAAAGTGAGGATTTCACCAACAAGTGATGGAAAGATCGGAGGAAATTCACCATCCACAAGTGCGATGAGGATTTGACCCCTTTAGCGGAAATCACCAGGTTTGATGGGTGAATCATCTATGAATGGGACATTGTCCATAGTGGAAAATGGTGACTTAATGGTGACTTAATGGTGATTTGGTGATTTTATATGGTGATTTTGGGGATGGCAACCTCCAAAAGGCCATGAAAAGGGAATTTCAGCAGCAAAGATGCGGTGATTTTTCCAGTTCTGATCAACTTGCCCTCTGGCAATTTGTTTACTTTACCCACTAAGAATTGGGATTTCTTCAACCAGATAACCATTAACCAATCCCATTGGCCAAATACCATGGAATTTATACAAAATAACCATTGGGATTATATTTATAAATACCATCCGGATATTAGAAGCCAAATACCATGGAATTTAGCCAAATAACCAGGATCCCAATTTATACCATGGGATCCTCACCCATCCGGACCGGCAAATCTGGCGCAGATGCTGCAGGTCCAACTACGAGACACAAAAAAATCGTTGTTTTTTGGTCGTGCGAAGATATGGGTGTCCATGACATACGTATATATATATATGATAACACATATGTATATATATAATACTATATGTACTATAGTACTATATATATATATACTCTATATATACTATACATATGTACACACTTATACACATTTTTTAAAACAACATGCAGCCCTCATGTTTAGCATGCTCAAATCCCCTTAGTTTATGAAGTCGCCACTTTTGAGGCTTACTAACCACTTGTCAGGTATGTGTTAGGGTATAGAATCGTACTATTGTTGGTTATCATATCCCAGCCCATCCCCATTTTTTCTTTGCACTTGTACAACTCTTACTAATACCCCTGTGAAATTTGAATGGACACCAATACATATACTTATAAGGTACACTAAAAATCTATCCTAACATAGCAAAATATACCATGCAATTCCCATTTGAGTAGTTTCTATAAAATCAAAACACAGATGTCCTTTTCCCACTGTGGCTTGACTAATAATGACTAGTAGAGGGTTCCTCACATTCAACAATCAATAGGTAGATGATCAAGCATTTACCAAAGCGCCCCCTCTATTTTTCCCAAAAAGGCTATTGAATTAACGCATGTAAAATAGTATAATAGCCATTATTTGCTAGGATTGTATGGGTACGCATATTCACAGATAGAATGATAGAACCGTTTTTGCAACAATACCAAATCTATAAGACGGCCCTAGATATCATTAAAATCATATTATCCTAAGATATAGACACATTTAATTTTCTACAATTTTATCCAATTTCTATCCTTTATGACTTATCATCCTTTTTCTACTCTCCGGTTATTTAACGTAAATATCGAACATCACCTTTTCAAGAGGTAAACCATCAGAAAACATCTATAAATGGGCCATTGCCATTGTTCTTGTCGCGAAATCGCAGGTGGTTTGGGCGATTTCCTGGCTGGGAGCTACCTGGCAGGATGGAGAGAAGTGGCAGGCTGAAAGGGAGACCCATTTCTACACCTCAGTAAACTATCATAAGTATGGACAATATAATTTTTAATAGATCAACCGGGAAACCAACTGTCAATGGCCCATTTCCACTTGCCAATTGATGGGGATTTAATGGTGATGAATGGTGATTAATGCTAATAGTGGGATGCAACCATCAACATTAGGGATTATGCGAGGGATAATGGAGACTAAAAAACGTGAACTACTTTAATTTACCCAGACTACATCAAAACTGGTTGGTGGTTTGGAACATTTCTTATTTTTCATTTCATATATGGGATAATCATTCCCATTGACTTTCATATTTTTCAGAGGGGTAGGTCAACTACCAACCAGATATAATATAATATTATAGTGTTAGAAATATTATATTCATACATACATATCCAACTATATTAATCAGTTAACCAACCAGAAAATATCGATGACACCAATCCATTTCTGGAACTGCTTTTCGATACCCCTTGGGATTTCAACCTCATCCGGAAGTTTTTGTCCAGTGCAAAAAAACGGTCGGCTTGCTGGAAAATCACCCGTTAAACGCTAACATAACATAACATAACTACGTATGGTTAAGCATCAAACATAGCTAGAATGACGGTTAATGAACTATTGCCATACTTGGCTCTATTGTTAAGACGGTTAGAATATGTTTGATAGTTACGTTTTTACCTGATAGTTTGATTTAGATCACCATTAGTCGTCACCAGTTTGTTGGTTTTTGCTCACCTTTAGATAATCATTTGACAGTTAATTTATCCCTTTTACTGTATCTCATTATCCCTATAGAAAAGCAGACTATAGTTACCCATAATTATAATTAGACTTAGATAAGCATAGACACCAATAGTTATATATATATATATATATCTCCCTATAGTTAGCAGTTATATATACGTATATATATATTATATCCCTGTAGTTACCCATAGTCAATACAGCAATACAGCTATCGTGAATGGGACCATAGGAAATAGTTCATATAGCTATATTAATTATAGGGAAATCCATGGGAATATTAAGTATATATGTATATTACAGAACTATATGGATGATCCATGGGCATATAGCAATATTAACTATATTGCATAACTATACCCTTGTAGGTATATAAATGTCGGAGCTATGTTAAAGACATATCAACCAACAATCTCTTAATATAGATATAGCTATGTTCCTTATATCACATATATATACATATCTTGCTATACCCTTGTAGGTATATCACTATATATATATAAGTACATATAACATATCAACCAGCGATATATATATATATAGCTATGTTAATTATATCACTATATATTTGGTGGCTCATCCCACTTACTAAGCAGGTTATATCTCTGGTTATAGGTGGGATAATTAGGGTTAATCTACCTACAACTAGGGTTACAACCCACTTAGCAAGTGGGATGAGCCACCAAGTATGTGTATATATGTATATATATAGCCTCGTCCTCGGTCTTGGAACTGCGCACAACCCGAAATAATTAGGTTGGAAAAACTTGTCAATTCCGGGACGAAATTTTGTCCCGGAATTGACAAGTTTCATTAGGGTCATCATCATCATCATCATCATCATCATCACATCACCAGCAGCATTATATCATCATCATCATCATCATCTGCAAGTTCACATGAACGTTAACATCCCACCCCATCCCCCCGCCACCCCACCCCGCGTGTGCGTAGCATCAACTGCTTCTGCAAGTTCACATGAACGTTAACATCCCACCCCATCCCCCCACCCCATCGTATGTAGTTCGAAGACCGGGGACGAGCTTATATATACAAGGTGGTGCCCCCCCAGTTATAAATGGGTCATAATCCTATTAACTAGTTCGATATATCACCTACAAACCATAGTTATTGGACTTATAAACCAACTTAGCTAACTATGGGGCACCACCTTGTATACCCTTTGGTTATTTAACAGTTCGCCTTGGAAAATCACCATGCTATTAATAGGTAAACCATCAGGCAACTGGGGTATCTATACCATGGCTATGTTCAATAACCAGAGGGTATATATATATGGATATCCCCAAAAATGGATTGTTTACAATGGAAAATCCCATAAATGGATTGGTGGTACACCCATTTCAGGAAACCTCCATAGAATGGAAAACCAATGGTATACTTAACTGTAGATATATCACCTCTTAGTTATATCTTAGCCATAGATATAACTATAGATATATAACTGATGGTTAACTTAGCTTAATTATCTACAGTTATATCTATATGAACTTAGCCATAGATATATCTTGATGGTTAATACAGCTAGGTCGTGTACCAAGGCCTGGCAGTGCTCTTGGGCTGGGCCGTGGCCAGACGAAGGGATCCCATCTTCGCCTGTCAAGCGGCCTCGATGCTGGTGCGAAGAGCCTGTAAGGTGCGGCTGTCATGGTGATTTCATGGTGATTTCATGGTGATTTCATGGTGATTTCATGGTGATTTCATGGCGATTTAATGGTGATTTCATGGTGATTTCATGGTGATCTCATGGTGATTTAATGGCGATTTAATGGTGATTGAATCATTTAATCAACACACATGGTGATTTCATAGGGATTTCAGCAGTAAAAACGATGATTTCAGCCAAAATCTGAGAGTTTTTTGACGGGATAGCAGACAAAATGATGCAGACTTGAGTGACACCGGATTCTGAAATAGTGATGACGTACATCTCTATCTTATTTTTGGGTGGTATTATTGCAGTTTGCCCAGATGCTTGTGAAAAAAGGCTCTAGCTGTCTAGCTACCCACTGTTTGTTCCCTCTCCAGTTTCGGTGAGATATCCTGATTCTTGGTTGAGGCATTTTTCCATTGATGACATTTCTTAAACATGAGCATTCGCAGCATTCATATACTTGATCCTGACTTGATACTGCTTGTCCCGACCAAAATCATCAAGATGGGAAGATTATTGTTGTATGATTATAGTTTTTTCAGGGATTATATCAAGATTATTGGTTGTGTCTTTGTATGACCATAATCTTGATTATAATCCTTTTAACTATATTTTAATTATTATAACAATGATCATATGTATGATTATATCATAATTAAAGGAATGATAATTGTGATTGCGACATCTCCTCATCAGTGGGATGGTGTTACTTTTTTGGGTACTCAGTGCCCATTTGTTCCAGATGTTTCCTGTAGCATATAGGATATATCATGGGATATAGATAGCAATTTTTCGGGTTTAACCAAGAATTTTCATGGGATTTAACGAACAACAATGGGATTTTTCACAAACCGTAACCTAACCATTATTGAAGCAACATTTCCAGTGTAGCAGCTTAGCCAGTTGTTTAGGATGATTTTTTCTTCGTTATCGTAATTTTCGGTTGCTCAAATCCAGCTGGCACCCATCAATGCGGTTGGTTTTCCAACCATAACTGAACCATCAATAAACATCCAACGTCTGATCTTTTTCTGTACAAAGATCTACATATGACCATACGTTTGACTATATAGAACAATACTTAGTCATCAAACCTCACCATATATATATAGATATAGATATATATATATATATATATAGATGTAGATATAGATATAGATATAGATATAGATATATATATATAGATTTATATATATATATATGTTTTGATTTCCCCAGCTCCTCATATTTCTGCCAGGTGGCTTATGACCAGAAGAAGCGCTCCATGGTCGCCCCGGACGTCTTGGACGAAGTGGGCTCCACCTTTGAAGAACTCTGCCCCTCCAGGTGAGGCCGAGGACACGGAGAGCGCGGCGGATGGGGGTAGAGGTTTGAACTAAGGGAGTTAACTCGTTATCACATATCTATATATAGTAATATATATATAGTAATATATATATATAGTAATATATATATAGTAATATATAGAGTGTAATATATATATATATATATGTATAATATAGATATAATAGGTTTAAAGTGAGTATACAGAAGTCGCTTTGGTTCGAAATCGTTATTTGTGAGTGATCACATTTTGATTTAGTAGCCCCGAGTCATAGATAGAACAGCTGTGCACCTGGAAATATGAAGTAAAAATCATCTATAACATCTTGGAAACACTTTTCTATCCTTTTTGGGGTTGCTATGAGTGATATTATTGCACGTTTAGGATATACTGTATATATATATATATATACACAGCTCTATTTACAAGGTATAACAACTGCTGTAACAAATATATACAAATATGACAGTTATAGTAAGTGAGGGTTAACTGGGTTAATACTGATACAACTAGGTTAATTGGTATAAGCAACAACTGGTGCGTAGGTTATTTTGTAGTTAGCCGGTTCAGCGAATGGTGCTATAACTGGATTAATCCGGGTACAACTCGGCGACCATCGGTGGAGATGATGTTTGATAAGTGGAGAACACAATGACGGCGTAATTATTACCAAAAGTTACAGGTATTATATAGGTATTAGACCTTTAGAATCCCCGAAGAGGTTTGGAATTCAGATTCAAGTGGTTTTACATCTAATGAAATTATACCCAAGTCACTCAATCATAAACCATGAATGGAGGGCATTCAATATTTTCCTCAGTTCTGGGCGTCTACTAGATTGGGTTTATCACATTGCAGTGAACCAAGTGAATCATTTACCATCTGGTTATGACTAACAGTTCGCCATAAAAATCACCATTTTTGATAGGTAAACCATCTATAAATGGGCCATCTATACCATGGCTGTGTTAAATAACCAGAGGGTACATAGATTCCGTATGGATGGGTCCGGCTATTTTACACTCAGCTCTTTTGGAGTTTATTCAGATGTTCTGGAGATTTGAGGCGAAGCCTATCTTCTCATTGTGATTTAGTCAATGTGGCCCTAAACCATGCCGAAAAAAAAGGCCTAATGATCCTAATATTACCTTAGATGTGGTAAACACCATCCCCCAAATGGCAGGCTTATTATTGGCTTTACCACATTGTATGTCTGAACCCTCAATTTTTTACACCAAATCTTGAACATCTTTTTCAAATGTGAACTCAGCTCCCCAGCACTGGCGCACAGGATGAAAGTCGAAGGTGCCAATGACCACCTACGCTGTGCCAAGGATGGACCATGGCGAAGAAAATGCTGCGGAGCGCGTCGCGTTGAATTTGATCAGGTACCTGGATCGTACCCCAAAATAGTTGGTTCATGGATGGTTATTCATATGTAATATAACCTGTTATCCATTAACCAACTATTTTGTAGTAAATAAAACCAACATAGATGGTTTTAAATATGATGATTCCCGAAAATACGTAGTAATCATATGTTTCATAACAGGTTTTAATCCATCCCCATTTTTTGGATAGATAAAATGGGATATTCAGATAGCAATTTCTCGGATTTAACCAAGAATTTTTAATGGGATTTAACCAACAATAGTAGAATATATAATGGGCATATCATTGGAATATTTTTTGGGATATAGATAGCCAACTTAATTTACACAAGGGAATATTTCTGGATCTTTTATGGGAATATCATGGGGACCTGATGGAATATTTAAGAGGATCTAGCCAACAATGGTAGAACTTGATTTCTGATCTAGCCGGGCGTGTCTGAAAATGGGGGATACATCAATTCATGGCGATTTTTTTTGGGGAACTCAATGATTTTTTCCATGTTTTGAAAGGTTTCCCACTATTTTCAGCGGAACGCTTGCGAGAACTTAGCTATGAGGTGAGGCGAGTTTGAGGCCCCTTCAGGGTAGGCGTGTCCATTCGGCAAGGTTTTTTCTGCAGATGACATGGGGTATACATCAAACTAGCCAGGAAAATCTTAGTAGTAAAATAGTAATAATCATAGTATTACTATGCATGATGATTTTTCGACTCAGTAGAAATCTGCCTGGGTACCTCCGTTTTCGTCTTGAACTTTGACCATCTTTGACTACTACCGATCTCCAAGGGACCACATCCCAAAGTGATGTTGGTAATATCCCCTTTTGATATTTTTGGAGGAGACGAAACTTGCTTGGAACATCTTGGAACCCCAGAAGTTTGCCTTTAGTGGGTGGAACACTTGATGTTTGGGGTAGGTATGTAACCCCATTCGATCCCATTCGATTCCTCATTGGTCGATTCCAATGCTTGTGACCCTTGGAGCTTCAACCACTGGCATGATCCTCCAAGGTAATTTGGGGGATTTTGATCACTTATAAATACTTATGATATCCATAAATCATCATAAATCCATATAAATTCAATATCTTGCATGTGTATGGTACATATTTATCTCATATATCATTATCTATCTATCTTTCTGTATAGATCCATATATCTTTCATAGAGAGTATGTGTATGGTATATCTATCTCTATGTATATAGGTCGAGTATGCTAAGATATTTTCGGGCAGACCCACGACTCCACGACCCAGGTCACCGGGAGCCTGTCTGGGGAGCCCAGTTTTTTGGGAAAAATTGGATGATTCACCAGTGGAGTTTGAGCAACATGCGCAGGGGTTCAAGAACAATTCACAGCCTTAGAAATTGATGTTGAATTTTCACCAACAAATTTTTGGATTTGAATGTTAAACATAGGGTTCAGACAAACCCAACCATGAAGATTTGTCAACCCCCCTTTGGGGGGACATGGTGAATGTTCAAGCGCAAGGATTGGGAATGAAGTGGGGTTGTCTTCATGCACGAAGAGATTGCTGCTGGTTTGATGACCATATTCCCTTGAATTGCCATCTGGTAGTCAAAGGTGGCTGGCTGGGAAATGCCCGAACTAAATGAGGGCTTAATGGGAAAATCATCGAACTCAATGTGGAATTTTCCAGCTTGCCACGGTTTGGTGACCGGAGGGTAGGTTTCAAGGCATCACTTGTTTGCAATCCAAGGGCAACAGCTTTTTGAGGACCAGCAAGAGTGGGATCGGACTAATCTATGGAATATACAAAAACTGGGTCCAAAAGACCCAAAGCAGAACTACAGCAAGAAGGACGGAAATACATCGCAGGTAATGAGCCCAATTTTACATGGTAACAATGATAACGTCCTCATGGCTTTTCGTAGTTGCTTTGGATCCTTAAATTTGGTTGCCTCACATCCCAAGTCTTGTTGCTTCCAATTTCTATACCTCAAACTCGTTTGTTGGGCTATCAGAAAGCTCCATTCCTGCGAAACAAAAGTCATCTGGTTGGTGGTTTGGAACATTATATTTTTTTCTCATATATATATAATATATATATATATTTATATTGGGAATAATACTCCCAATTGACTTTCATATTTTTCAGAGGGCTGGCTCAAGCACCAACCACTCATGTTTTCCAGAAAAACTCCGAGCGATTGCGGAAGTGATACGTCCCAGGCGGAGGCTGAGCCGCTGCCACATGGCTTTCAGGTGCAGACTACCCTCTGGTTATGACTAACATAGCTATTGAAAATGGCCATTTATAGTGGATTTTCCCATGAAAAATGGGTGGATTTTCCATAGCTATGAACACATCAGAATTTGATAGAAATTAATAGGACTTGAAATAGTGATTCTGCAAGCGTTCAAGTTAGAGATTTCAGAAAATGAAGAATGGAACATGAGGGGCTATTCGTTTTTGAATGGACGCACATGAATACATGATATATATATATAGACAATATGACTTAAACCATAGCTAACCCGATAAAGTAAGGATTTAACAATCTTTAAATGGGGAGTTTACAATCGTTCAAATGGGAAATCGGGCATTTACCCCTCACAAATGAGGGTGTAAACATGACAAGAATCAGAACAGAGTTGAGATATTGGCTCTAAAATGATTAATGATTTTCATGTTAAATATATCCATTGGCTCATGTTAATCATGAAAAAACATTCTTCCAAAAATAATGAGTGTATCATAGTTTTTTTCTGTTTCTCATTGGCTCTACACCCAAAATCCACCAGTTTCTGGCGGTTAAAGTCCCATGTTTGTTTCAACCCAGGCATCGTTCGCCAGATCCCACTTTTTGAAAGATGAAGTTCTGCCAGTGAAAAATAATGGGATACATATATAACTAATAAATTACTAATAATGGCATAGTAATGGGATATCCATTTACATATATATATATATGTATATATATACTGTATATATCTCCAACTATAGCCCATGAGTAGTTATATATCCAAGACATTCTCCCATAATGATCCCCATAAATTCCACGAAGATCTCCATATTTTTCTGTCGAAACGGTCGTTTCTCCAGGTGCGCTTGAGCAACATCCCGCAGGAGCTGACTGCGCGAGACTTGGCGGAGGCGATCCTCCAATGGGGACGGCTGGATTACTTTCCTGGGAATCAATGAAAAAACATCCACCATTTGGAGTGGATTTAGCCATTAAAACATCATAAAAACTATATATATATATAAAACAAGATCTGGTCGGTGGTGGCTTGGAAGCATGGAATTTTGAATGACTTTCGATTCAGTTGGGAATGGAGAAATCATCCCAACTGACGAACTCCATCATTTTTCGGAGGGGTTGAAACCACCAACCAGTATATAACACATCATAAAGACCATCAATTTCTAAGGGATGTTGAATTGCCATGATTGATTCCCGAAGAGTAAACATGTTCAATTTATGGTAAACAGTTGGGGTTTAGTCAACACGAATTGTTTTTGTTTTTGTTTTGATTTACTCATCAAGAATTGATGATACGGGTTGGAAGACAGTTACTTGGAGGAATGGTACACACGACCGCACTTGGAGGATATTATCTTCACCAACTATCCAAGATATCCATTCCGGCGATTCCAAGAATCTGCAAAAAAGGGACATTTACAGATCATTTAATGATTAAAATGTTTTTTTTTAAAACAATGTCATAAACCACCTCATTTTTGATGGTCTATACCACCCATAAAAATGGTGATTTTGGGGATGGGTTAACCAAGATTTACCGATTCCCTTGAACAGTGGCAGCGAATTCCGTTCAAATCATGAGAGTTTCCATAGTCATGGGGGTACCCCAATAGTTGGATGTTTATTTCAGGGAAAATCCCATCTAAAATGGATGAAAACCAGGGGTACCCCTATGACTCAGAAAACCTCCATATGATTAAGAGAATAATCACGTATGCGTTTTTGTTGTTTTTTTCACCCGCTTCTTTGACCAACAAACCCGTGCGTAGGTTCTGTATACCGAAGAACATACCGAACGTGTTGGTAACGGTTCAGTTCTGTCGGCTACGAATCATGCTCTGGGATCTGTGGGAAACTGCAACTCCGTGCAGAGATCGACTAGAAATGATGCTGGGTCGGGCAAGAGATCGCCAGGGGACGTCTGGTTTGATATGCAAAAAGGCCCGACAGTTATGACCTGGTTTGGAACTCCAACTGTAGATATGTCCACAATAAATCTCACTTAGCCTAGGCATGAACCTAGCTACCTAGGCATCTTTGGTGAGTTCTATGAAGCTCAAAGTTTGTGAGTTCACCATTTTTGCAGACCGACTCTCATTTTTTGGTGGCTTAGGTGAACTTCCCATCAATGTGCGTTGGTCAACTAGTCAGGCCTCTCAAAAAATGGCGTTGTCTAACTCGTCGTCATTTTCCCTACGAAAATGCTCAAAAATGGGGCTTCATCCCCTATTTTCAGACGCCAGTTGTTTTCTCCGTTCAGAACATGCTTCCAGCGGCCAGGCCTTCTCAGAGGTCTCCAGCAGTCGCGTGGAATCCGCTTGGGACCCCAGTTTTGACCCATACCCAGATACCCTCTGGTTATGTCAAGATAGCTATTGAAAATGGCCATCTGGTTGGTGGTTTCAAACATGAATTTTATTTTCCATAATATATGGGATAATCCTTCCCATGGACTAATATTTTTCAAGATGATAAAAACCACCACCCAGCCATCTTATCGTTGATTTACCCCACTATAAAACGGAGATTTTCAATAGTTATGTAAACGTTTACCAGAGGGTACCAATGGCGGGTTTCCCAGATGTTCGTTTACGTTTCTTGGGTTGTCCCCTCACCTGAAGGTTATTGGTGGCTAAGTGAGCATGTTTTCTGGTGATCACTGTCAATGTGGATTGAAGGTACCCCAAATTTACAAACCATTGTACACGGTCTGGCCCCCACCTCAGTAATCTTTGTTGGTTTATAAACCCCATGAAACAAACAATTGTAATTACCAACCAACATCACTTAGGGGGGTAAAACTAGAAGTTTGGTTACAGCATCACTATAGAAGTGCAGAAATAATTAGTACCATAGCCATAAACCCCATATCAAGTGGAGTTACAGCCCAACTTAGCTATCTTCTGGGGGCTCCAGCACACGTTAGTGACGGAATGCTCATCCCCCCAAATAGGGTGTCATGTTTTATAGGCTAACCCTTCTCATCCCTTATTCTTTCCGTTATATCAACAATTTATATGCCATTATACCCAATAATAGATGGTTAATAAACCCTATATTTTACGTTTTTTTTAATTATATATATATATCTATCCCTTTATCCCACACGTCTTCCCCGGTTATATCCCATCTCAATCATCCCATTCTATCCAAAAATAATATCCCAGAACATCCCATCAAAGATGGTTAGTAAACCCTTATCATAGATTTATAGGCTAACCCTTCTCACCCCTGAGTATCCCATTATATCAACATAATATATCAACAAATTATCTTATCAACATATGTGAAGAAATAATCTCTCATTATGGATGGTTGATACAACCCTAGATTATATGTATATATATATTATGCCCCGGGAGCCCACTTGGAGATGGTTTGTTGGATCTTTCGGCTTGGTGCTGTAGTATGTAGTTTCTGACGATGTCCGGTGCACAACATGGCTATGTGGATCCATCTACTGACAAAGGTCCAGCAGATGAAACTGATGAGGTCGATCTTCAGGTGCTATGCTTGACTGGAGAAGGAGTGACACTAAGCGCCCCTTGCTCTATGCTTGGATATGAACTGTGCAGATTGGTGTCAGAGAAACTTCCATGCAAGCCAGGCGCAAAGCTCGCCGTGCATCACGTGAATACAAAGCTGACGCTGAATCAAACATTGGCAGAGCAAGGAATTGTTGGGAAATCTGCAATGCTGTCCTGCACTTACATACCGACAAATGTGTACACTGCATGGTGTTTTGTCTGTGGGCTCCCAACTAGTGAGAGAGAGATTGCGCTGGAGGGTGTTACACAACTTGAGAGAGCGACGAGTGGAGAGTATTTACATTATCTTCCACGAAGCCTCGCAAAATTGACTTTTGCTGAGAATTTCAACCAAAGCCTGGAGCGGGTGACATTGCCATCGAGTCTTCAAAACTTGAGTTTTGGCTTTGAATTTAACCAAAGCCTGGAGAGGGTGACCTTGCCATCGAGCCTTCAAAGCTTGAGTTTTGGCAGTGATTTTAACCAAAGCCTGGAGCGGGTGACCTTGCCATCGAGCCTTCAAAGCTTGAGTTTTGGCAATGATTTCAACCAAAGCCTGGAGCGGGTGACCTTGCCATCGAGTCTTCAAAGCTTGACTTTTGCTGAGAATTTCAACCAAAGCCTGGAGCGGGTGACCTTGCCATCGAGCCTTCATAGTTTGAGTTTTGGCCGTGATTTTAACCAAAGCCTGGAGCGGGTGACCTTGCCATCGAGCCTTCATAGTTTGAGTTTTGGCCGTGATTTCAACCAAAGCCTGGAGCGGGTGACCTTGCCATCGAGCCTTCATAGTTTGAGTTTTGG